>Ga0208192_1000014_pt1 | contig 257233 bp, 259 predicted proteins | sample June2015DPH_13_1_2_FD_184711 | JGI IMG/M metagenome (GOLD analysis project Ga0208192, IMG submission 184711) | Peatland microbial communities from SPRUCE experiment site at the Marcell Experimental Forest, Minnesota, USA - June2015DPH_13_150... | ecosystem: Environmental > Terrestrial > Soil >... | reverse complement strand
AATGGCCTCTGATAGGAAGGGCTCTCTCCTTCATACTTAGGTTTTGTTCGTTGCGCCAGAGCCCCATCTCCCGACATGCACCAGAAGAATCAGGAAAAGGCGAATCTCCCGATGATGCACCAGAGCCCCGCCTCAGCATATCTGAGAGATTCCGATCTCAGCGAGAATGGCCCTGTTTCTCGATTTCGATTCGGCGTCGGCCCTTACCGCAACTATCCCTTCGCCCGGTTGTCCGTAGAAGATGACCGCGGACACAGGAGCGAGGGCGATTACCGGTAGCGTCAGGAGGTCTTCCTCGCCTTTGACGGCCACGCGGGCAGGTTTCTGTCCCCGGAGGGCTTCCCTGATCCCTTCTATCGCGCCTTCGGTGATGGTCCCCGCGGGATTTCCGACCTCTATCCTCCTCACGAACGCCACCTCGGGAGGGGCCCTCTGCTGCCTGTTTTCTCGGGAGTCGACTACCTGGACGTCGGGCACTCGGCCCTGAGCTCCAAGTGTCTCCGTCACTCTGTCCCCCACGGTGATGACCATCGAGGCCTCCCTGACCAATTCCGCAAAGGATTGACCCTTCACCTCCTCCGCCGAGAAGAGCCTGCCCCAGGGCCTCGCCAGCCTAATCCTGAGGCCTTCCGGAAGCTTGTAGACCTTCGACAACCGCCTAGCTTACCTTCAGGGCATATCTCCCTGGCTTCTCGATACCCAGGGTCTTTGCTACCTGAGATCGCTCGGCGTTGATTATGATTATGAGACCAGACCACTCGTTGCTTAGCTCAGTGGATCCATCGTTAGGGCACGCCTTTTCGGTCGTTAGGGTCTTGCACTTCCTGCACGCTAGCTCCTTCAAGCCTATCTTACCTACTTCTCTGCCCTTTCTTCCACCTTTCGCTGCTTCTGGGCCTTGCCTACTTCTTCGTCTATCCATTCGAGTGCCCCCAGGAAAGGCTGTCTGCAGGTCACTCCGATCTTTCCCATCGATATCCCATGCCCGAGGCTTACTGCCGTTATCCTGACCCTAACCCTGCTGCCGACCTTTAGCGACCTCTTGCTCTGGGAGGCCGTGATGATCCCAGACTTCACGTCGCTGGTCAAGTAGTCATCCGTTATCTGGCTGAGGTGTAGCAGCGCGTCTGCAGGTCCGATTCTCACGAACGCCCCGAAATCTGTCACTTCGACTATCTCGCCTTCGACGAGTTCCTGCTTGAGTGGGAAGAATGAGAGAACTTCGAAAGTGACCCTGTGGTACGTCGCGCCATCCCCGGGTATGATTTTGCCCACCTTGTCAACCTCCACACGGGTGACTAGGATCAAGTATCCATGCTCAGGGTTGATAGTACTCTCGTACTTCATCTTCAAGAGGTCCAGGGCGACCTTCTCTAGAGGCGATCCGAATTTGTCAGGGGGGACGCGGACTACATCCTCAAGATTGACTAGCTCAAACATGAATCCTCAGGAACCGCCCTCTCGCTTTGGGTAGCCGATATTAATCTTTGGTTCGCGCGAAAAGGATCTATCCGCTCGGCGGACGAAGCGAGGACGGGAGGGCCCTCTTGTGGGCTGATTTCCTGTTCATCTCCAATACCCGATGGACGACCATGGGGCTTACTCCCGCTTCGGCGGCAGCGCGAGACACCGAACCTCCTGCATCGAAAAGGCAGTGCATGACGACATCAAGCTTCTCGTAACCTGCAGGCAGCTCCTCCTCTGCAGTGTGTCCTGGCCAAAGCTGCGGGGAAGCCGGCTTGCTGACGATGCTGGGAGGGATGTCCAGATGCTTGCCCATCAGACGGACTTGAGTCTTGTATAGGTGAGCGATAGGCAGGAAGTCAGCCCCGCCGTCTCCGAACTTTGTGAAGAATCCGAGAATCTCTTCCGATCTGTCCCCTGTCCCTACGACCAGCAGGCTCCGCGAGTTCGCCAGGTAGTACAGGATTGTCATCCTGATTCTCGCCTGTACGTTCGCACGCGCGAGCTTCACAGCACCGGAACCGGCTGCAGAAACCAGAGCATCGACGAGTGGAGAGATGGCTACGCAAACCCTCCTGACGCCCAACTCGTCAGCCAGTCGCGCCGCGTCTTCCGCGTCTCTCAGTGGAGTGTGCTTCGAAGGTAGCATCGCTACAAGAACTCTATCTCTCCCGAGGGCTCTGACGCAAAGCGTGAAGACCACGGCACTGTCCACTCCTCCGCTGAGGCCAACGACCACCCCGCTCGCTCCTGACCTCGCGACGACCCGCCTGATGAAGGCCGTAATCCTCCCTTCTTCCCGCTCGACGTCGATTGCTGGAAGACGCTTTGCCATCTCCCCGGTCGAGGAGGACAGGGGCTTAACTCCTTTTGCCGTCGCTCAAAGGAGAGCCACCCTGCCTGAACGAAGCCTTACGACTCGAACCTTGCGGGATCCGAGGGACCGCGCCAAGTCTCGGTCAGCCGTCGCCACTGTCGCGTTCATTGTGAGGGCTGCCGACATTATCTCTTCGTCAGTTCTCGCTCCACCGCAGGGCACACGTGAGAACTCTTCGGCAAGCTCAAGCGCGACCCTGGCTGCTCGGCTTTTCCTCCCATTGCCAGGGGCCAGCCGTCTAAGCTCGGCCAGAACGCATTGGAGAGCCACTGGTTCAAACCCTCCAATCACTTCAGTGATGTCCTCAAGCCAGGTCGTCGGACGCTCGGCCACTGCCATGAGGAAACTGCTGTCGAAGATGACTTTGGTCAAGGCCTACTTGAGGATGCCAGAGCCTATGAGGCGCCATCTTTCAGCTATCCTCCGGCTCAGCGCCGCCCGCATGCCGGTCTCGACAGCCACTGGCTTCTTGAGGTTGACCTCAATGACGTCTCCTCTCGCGGAAGTGACGACAGCCTGCGTCGACGCTGTGCCCAAGTTGAGCCTCAGGTTCTCGCCCGGTCTCACCTTCTCCACGCTGACCAGCTCAGCTAGTCCGACGGCAGTTTCGAGCAGGTCCACGTCGAGCGTTATGTGCTCTAGGTTCGGAGGAAGGGTCCCAGGCTTTCCAATCACACTGCCGACCATCTGGTCTCCCTTGATGTAGGTAGGGTCGAGATAAGTCCCGACCGCAACCAGACCACCCGGGCCTACCCTGTCAGTCGGCCCCGCACTCGTCTGCAACCCTGAGATTTTGGTCACAACCGGGACGTACTTGCCGCTCCTTTCCTCTGCCATGCCCGGCTTGAGTTCAATCTCTTCTCCGACCTTCAGCTCTCCCCTGGTGAGGCTACCGCCCAGAACTCCGCCGGAAAGGCCCGCTATCTCTGTCCCTGGCCTGTTGACGTCAAAGCTGCGGACGACATACATCAGCGGGTCTGCCTTCGCATCTCGTGCAGGGGTATGGATGACCTCCTCGATGGCCTCGATAAGGGCGTCTATGTTCGTCCTTTGCTGCGCCGAGATGGGGACTATCGGGGCGTCTGCGGCAACGGTCTTTTCCACGAACTTCCCGATTTCTTCGTAGTTCTTCTTCGCCTCTTGGTCGGTGACTAAGTCTATCTTGTTCTGCGCAATCACGATTTTCTTCATACCCAGCATCTGCAGTGCCTGCAGGTGCTCCCTCGTCTGGGGCTTGGGGACCGGCTCGTTCGCAGCTATGACCAAGAGGGCCCCGTCCATCAAGAAGGCCCCTGCGAGCATGTTGGTCATCAGGCTCTCGTGACCTGGACAGTCGACGAAGCTTACCGCTCTTAGGAGGCGCGTCTCCCTGCCGCAGACGGGGCACCTCGGGCTCGTGGAAAAGGCCGCAGGTGCAGGTGTTTGCGGGCACTTGTAGAACGCCGCGTCCGCGTATCCCACCTTGATTGTGATTCCCCTCTTGAGCTCTTCGCTGTGCGCGCTGGCCCAGACACCTGTGATCGCCTGAGTGACCGTGGTCTTGCCGTGGTCCACATGGCCACTCGTCCCGATGTTCACCTCCGGTTGCTTCGGAAGGAGGTTGGGAGCCGGCGTCTGCTGAGCAAGCTGCCCTGACAAGAGGAACCCGCTCGACGTCTCCCCCTTTTTAAGAGTAGAGAGAAGATTGGGAAATGTGGGTCGTTTGTCGGCCCCACGCGACCCAGTGGAAGCACTGTTCTGCCGTGTTGAATGGCCTGTTCTTACGAGTAGACTTAAGCCACGTGGGCACTACACTCCTAGTGATTCGAGATGAAGTCGGGCACTTCATTACCTACGGTCGTCTTCCTGGTCTTGGTCATAGTCATCTCTGCAGCGATTGGAGTCGTCTCCACGGTCGGGACATCGACCCGTCAAACAGGCATTGAGATTACCAAACCGGGCTCTGTGGTCGTCAAGTCGACGAGCGGTCTGAACCTCAGCCTGTCGCTGAGTCCGCTTGTTGTCAGCCCTGGGCAGGCAGTTACTGTCGGTATTGATGAATGGAATACCCTCCCCACAGAGAACCCGGTTCCTTCCGGCAGCAGCTGGCCTCTTCACGGTCTGACTCTTGGTCCCTGTGGGACTCTCAACCAACCGATTGGAATCGAGATTGCCCGAGGATTCTACACATCTACCAACATATCGAGCGCACAGACCCTCCAACTGAGTAACCCTGGGGTGGTGTACCACTGCCCCATGATTCTGAGTTACATCACATCCTACGATTATGAGCCTCATAGCGACGCCGCCGCTGTCGTGGGCAGCTGCGATCCTAACCCGTGCGGCACGGGCAACGTTAGCATGACGAAAGACATCACTGGCTACTGGACGGCCACCTCCACATTCAGCAATTTCACTCTGGGAGAATACACCGTCGTCGGGGGAGACGAGTGGGGAGCCCTGGCGATACTTCACTTTATCGTTGTCGAGGAGAACTCGACCACCCCGGTTATCTTGCCCGCCGGCACCACCCTCGAAGTCTCTTCAAGCTTCGATTGCGTTGCGGGCCACTACTCGCTTAGCTTCAGCGTGCCTGAACAGTCAACGCTCACAGGCGGATTCAGCGCCGGGACACCCGGCGTGACGGCGTACATTGCCACGGCTCAGCAGGCGACCTTCACGTTTGAGGGCCACCCAGCGAGCTGGGTCTATTCAACTGGGCTCGTGGATTCATCAAACTTCTCAGTCATCCTCTCTCCGGGCTCATACGTGGTCTGGATAGAGGGTGCCGACCAGGGCTGCGGCTCGGGGATAGTCATGCCGTTGGAGATATTGACTCAAGTCACCATCACGGAAGGCCTCATGCTCACTAACCAATCCGCGGGGAGTCTGCTGGTACGATTAGAGCTGAATAGTACAAGAATAGTCTCAGGAGCCACGGTTGGAATCAATGTAAGCGATTACAACACTTCGCCCATGTGGCTGAACCTCTCGAAAGAATCCGCGGGGGTCTTGGACGGCCTCTCGACGGGAGTGTGCCCCTCGCTCTATTACCCCTTCGGGATTGCCGTCTTCCAGGGGAGGTACACCAGTGCGAACATGTCTCAGGCTGTGCCACTTCGAATCTTCCCGGTGATTCCTTGCCCCCTGCTTGTCAGATACATCACCGGATACCTGTTCCGGCCGATGAGCGACACCGCAACAATCCTTCCTGGTACGGGAGAAATCCCGATTGCGACAGGAGTCTCCGTGAGTGGGACCTACTACACACCCGGGAGTCAACCGAACGGGCTGACGCCCTTCACGCCCGGGACCTACACGGTCGCAGCCGGAGACGAATGGGGGAACTTGGCGTTCGCCTATTTCGTTGTAGTCGCTTCGTCATAGAAGATGGTCCGCAGCGACCGGACACGCGATTGCCCTCGGCGGGTTCCAGGGATGGGAATGCTATTCAACTCCCGGGAGTACTATGATTCATTCCGAACTTCAGTTTCAAGGTCAACAGCAGGATCAGAAGGGCGCTGTTTGCGCCGTTCCAGATGATTACGGACGTCAGTCCTAGGAATAGGCCGTAGGCCAGCCAGAGCATTGTTCCGATTAGGAACAACAGACTGAATGCCAGGCTTATCTCTTGGGCGCTCTTGAGTTTCCAGACGCGCAGAATCTGGGGAACCAGTCCGAGCGCCAAGAACAATCCTGCCACCGGTCCAAGTATCTCGATTTGCGACATTTTCTTGTCGAAGAAGAGAGTCCTTCAAAAAACCTTGGGGTCGCTGCTTGACCCACTCTACAGGGGACCGGCCCTCATCAAGAAGTTCGAAACGTGTCTCGGCCCCTGGAGCGATAGCAGTTGTCCTGCAGAAACTCACCCTTGACGCTTGTCGTCGGCTCAACTGCGCAGTTGCCTCGTACGCTACCGCGTGAGGTTCCCTCTCTCAGTTGACACTCCGTTCCCCGACTCAGCCCTGACTGTGCGCGCAGAGTAGAGAATCACTGCAGCCACCACGAACGGAACTACTGAAACCAAGAACGGGGCAACGGGAGAGACTCCCGAATATAGGTAGCCCGCAGCCACCTGAGACGGTAGGGAGACCAGCGCGGGGAGGAGGCTGAAGATCGAAAGAACTCTTCCTCTGTCCGTGGGCGGAATAGTCTCTGCTTGCATGGAGGCCAGCGAGGGTGTCTGGAGCGCCGTCGCGATGGACCCAGTGACTCCCCACTCCATCAGTCCGCTGGTTGTCTTCGCTTGCGAGAAGATCACGTTGCTGACGGGGGCGGCCGCCGACGCCACGAGCACGCTTCTTCTTGCTCCCAGTCGTTGAATCAGGAGCACTACAGCGAGCATCAGCACCACGGTAGCCAATCCCGTGAGGTCCACTACGATGCTGTAGTCGACTGGGCTTACTCGCAAATAATCGACGGCATAAATCGAGACGAAAGGAGAGGTAAGTCCCGTGCCTATCCCGGCTAGGGTCACATAGAGCAGCAGCTTCTTCACCATCGGATTCGACCTTCTCGCCGCCCTGATTCCCGATGTGAGGGACTCACGAGAATATGCCAGCAGCGAGTGTTTCTCCGCTGGCGCGACCACATATGTCTCTTCCAGCATCTTCATTCTTAGCGAGACCCCGATGACACCGAACAGCGCGCTCAACAGGAAGGCAATCCTGAGGCCGTCGAGCATTCCTAGTTGACCCATCAGCAGGCCTCCGATGGTCGGCGCGAAGACGGAAGGGGCCGTGTTCACCGCGCTGAAGACCGAGAACCCACGGATCCTGTCACTGGGCTTGATCTCATCCATCATCAGCGAGTTGAACGCAGGAACGTAGATGTTGGCCACAGAACCTAGGGTCAGAGGCACGAGAAGGAGATAGTATGAATTGACAAGAGCGTACATCAGGGCGCTCGCCACGGAGACCCAGCTGAAGACGACGATGACTCTTCTCCTTCCCCAAGTATCTGCAACATAGCCTCCCACCAATAGTGAGAGAATCGTGATACCGGTGCCGTATGCTATCAGAAGCCCCACAGTAAAAGGCTGGGCTCCGAGAGCCGAGAAGTACAGGGTCTGGTATGGGTTGGCTGTCGCGGCCCCGATTGACCAGACCGCGGACGTCGAGGTGAGAACCCACGCGTTCCGTGGCAGATAGAAGAACCGTTTGATGCTGGATTGGTGATCCACTTTCGCTGCCTTCGATGCCCGCTCAGATGGCTTGCATTACTATCGACCGGTTAATAGATTTGCACTCCACGACGATGCAGGTCGTTCTCCACGACCTCGAGCTCGCGGTATATGGTCCTGGGGGCCAGACCTTATCACAGCGGACCCCCTCAAATGGGAGTCTGCGACTTGAGTTCCTTGAGCTCCAAGACGCTCAAGACCTCGAATCTGCCCGAGGAGGTGGTCAGTTTCTGGCGTGCGGGGTCGAGCTTCTTTGTCACCACCGTCACTCCACTGCGATGGAGGACGCACCTGCATCTGAGCTCTCCGCGTCCGCCCGAGGCTGGACCCTCTTCCCGCGGAGGAGGGACGGGATGAATGCTGACAGGTTGATAACAAAAAGAATCAGGTAGACGAAATTGAGAGCGCCGGCGAAGGCGGCCTTCTGCGATGGGGTGACGTTCGTGGGGTTTATCGAAGATATCATGTTGGAGATGAGCGAGTAGGGCACCTTCAAGGTCATCAACAGGATGACAGCGTTGACGCTGAGCGTGTATCCGACGTTGAAGAAAGTGGCTCTCAGGGCCGACGCCACCGCGCGTCTTTTGGCCGGGACCGAGCCCATGATGGAGCTCATGTTGGGCGAGGCGAAGAGGCCCGTCCCCAAGCCGCCCAGAACCAGGAGCATGGCGATGTTGAGGTACGGGGTGTTGACGGCGACCTCCGAGAAGAGGAAGAGGGACGTGCTGATGACAATTAGGCCAGCCGTGGTGAACGGCAGGGGGCCATACTTGTCAGAGAAGTGGCCGCTCAGCGGACCTGCCACGAGGAACCCAAAGTCGAACGGCAGCATTGCCACCCCCGCCTGGAGCGGTGAGAGCCCTTGGACGAGCTGCAGGTAGAGACTGATCACGAGGAGGAACGCGCCCCAGGCGACCGAGTTGATCATCTGAGCTAGACACCCGCCGGTGAACTCCCTTATGCGGAGAAGGCTCAGGTCGAGGAGCGGATGCTCGGTGCGGTTCTCGATATGCACGAAGGCGACCAGGGAGGCGGTCGCCAGGACGCCTAGTCCTATGACCACAGAGAAGTCAACGGCCCCATATGCCGCGAAGGTCAGTGAGAGCAGCAGCGAGGTGATAAAGACTGTGAAGCTGATGAATCCCGGCCAGTCCATAGGCACCGTTCGCTCCCTCTTGCCCACCTCGTGGAGGCGCCAGTAGGCCCAGAGCGTTCCGAAGATGCCCACCGGGATGTTGATGTAAAAGAGAAACCTCCAGTCGAGGACCGCCAGTATCAGGCCGCTCAAGGTGAGGCCGCCGACCCCACCTGCCCTGAAGGCAATCTGGTTGATCCCGAGCGCCGTGCCGAGCTGGTTGGACGGGAAGGCATCGGCGATGATGGCCGCGCTGTTGGCGAAGAGGGCGGCCGACCCGAGGCCCTGGAAGATCCTGGCCGCGATGAAGGTGTTCGGGTCCCCGGACGAGGCCGTGAGGAAGGAACCGATGGTGAATATCGTGAACCCAATGGAATAGACCTTGACGCGACCAAACATGTCGCTTACCCTCCCGATGAAGAGTAGCGCGACCGTGCTCCCTATCACGTAGGCCTGTGTGAACCAGATGGCTTGTTCAGCGTCGGCGTGGAGGGCCGCGGCCACGGTCGGGAGGCCGACTATCACTATCCTCCCGTCGATTCCGCTCATCAGGACGCCGACGGTGGTGACGGTGAGCACAGTCCACTTGTACTGCATCGGGGTCCGCCTAGAGCTCGGCGGGTTCCTTCACCCGCTTTCTGACCTTGTCGAGGGAGGCGAGCGTTGTTGCCAGCTCGTTCGGAGAGAGCGACGACCCCAACCCCCTGGCGTACTGTCTGAACCGTGAGGAGATGTTCTTGTAGACCCTGGCTCCGTCCTCGGTAAGCTCGATGACCCAGAGGCGCCTGTCGCTCGGATTTCTGCGGCGGCGGACGTACCCCTTCGCCTCGATTCTGTCGATGAGGCCTGTGACGTTGGCCGGCGCCACCAACATGTGCTCTCCCAGTGAACTCATCTGCAATGGACCATTGCGGCCTAGGGTCAAGAGTACGTTGTACTGAGGGAATGTAATCTTCTCGGCCGCGAGACGAGCGTTGAGCCTCTTCAGGGCGGTCCTGTAGATGTCCCTTATCTCAGACCAGAGCTCGAATTCGGGGTCGTACTTCGACAAGCTATGACCGCGTCCGTCGCCGTGGGGTCTTCAAATAGTTAATGTTCAACATGTTTAGCATCTCGGAACGTTCAATCGGAGCGCTCCGTGGGGAACTGCTCGATAACTATGGTTGGACTTTGCCGAGGTACAGTTTGAGGCCTGTTCTCTTGAAGTAGTAGAAGATGAGGTTCCCGATTCCCACCAGCAGGATAATGATGAAGATGCTTGACGATAAGGTCAAGATGCCAAGCACCACATAGGCCACTCCGGCCCACAGTCCCAGGAGCCATGCCCATGGTCTTGCCTTCCACAATCCGTAACCAACGACCACGAGGAGGAGACCTAGAATGGCGAAGATTGCACCTATCGCATACCATACAGAAGCGCTGGTCTGAGGATCAACTTTCGAAGTGAAGGTCTGAATCCCTACGATTGCCACAAAGATTCCCACGATGAAATCGACCAGTGTGAGGGATCTTGTACCGCGCGGCCGGGACGTACTCGACTCGGGATGCTGAGAAGGGGTTTGGCCAGCCTGTCCCGACTGCTGAAAGGCCATCGGAGTCGCGCAGTTTGGGCAGAACTTCGCTCCTGCAGGCACTTCCTTCCCACAGTTGGAGCAGTATGTCAACCGTCGTGATTTGCGAGTGAGCTTAGTTAAGCATATCTTGTTGCCCGGATGCGACATTCGTCAACGGAAGATGTAATGTCTGTCCCATGCCCTTTCGAACGCTGCCACAGTAGTTGCGTAGCGCGCGCTGCGGTTTGCGACCACTTCTGTTTGGCTGATACTCTCAGAAGGCTACCGCGAAAGGCTTGGTTCTTGTGCATTGGCGTAGTCCTTCTGCATCATCATCGAGACGAGTTCTAGCGAGGCGCGTCAGAGCAGGAATTCCGAGGCTGGCTTGTGAAATTCGCCAAATATGGGCTCAGGAGTCAGTTTCGATTAAGATTTGAAACTCGCGGGGTGGTCTGTGCTTTAGCAGGATTCGGAATATGGAATCCGGGTCCATTTCTCTAACCGTCTGACACTCAAAGGCCTTTCTCTTCCCCTACCTGGGCTGCGAGCCCACTTCCCGCCTCAATTCGGCAGATTGTGGACAATTTGTCCACAGGAGTTAAATATAGATTCAGGAAGCCTTCTTATGAAAATAACAATGTATACGCAATCTAATGCGTATGTAAGAAAACTTAGCTCATGGACAATTCTAACCCTTCTTCTCGTTTCAGCTCTTCTCATGGTTCTACCTGTCATGCAGGTCCACGGATCAACGGGTCATCCGACGCTCGGAGTGACAAACACATATGCAACTCAACCGGCCACCTACACTGCCGGTACCACCTATGTCAACGTGACGGCCGGAAGCAACGCAGCGATGACCGACGGCTCAACTTCGGGCTACTTCGCGATTGACTTCGGTACGTTTGGCGGTGCTCAGCTCGTCACGTTCTCGGGCGCGCAGTTCTCGCTCTACTTGAGTAAGGACGGTCTCGCTCAGATCAGCTCAACTGACATCAAGTACGCAGGCCCTAGTCTCTTCAGCGTTTCTGACCTGACAACGAACTCAGGATGGCACGCGATTACGGAGACGAACGGCACGTTCTACATCGGTCAGACCACAGGCGGCGACGAGGTCATAACCGGGCCAATCCCGATAAAGATCTCGAACGACTACAAATTCATTAAGATCTACGACGGCTCCACAACTTCTGTAGCTGTGAGTGCGCAAGCCATTTTCATCCAGCCAGGGTTGACGCTCACGCCGAGCGCAGGCCCAGCTGGCACAGCAGTGACGGCCTTCGGCGGAGGCTTTCCTTCCAGCAAAGTAATCGATCTAGTGTTCTCGTACGCCTTCATCAACTGGCAGGGAGTTACGAGCTTCCCAATAGGGAACTGGACCACTGGTGTCAACACCGGAAGCGGCTTCTTCAGCTACACTGCTCCGATGATCGACTCGAAGCAAGCGTACAACCCTCTCAGCAGCAGTGTGCAACCGATATCGTACATCAACATCCTAGCAAAGTATCAGTCCACTCCTCACTACGTGCTCGCAGCAGCCACCTTCGACGAATATACTAGAACCTTCACCGGTGTTGTGACATACAACGCCGGCAAAGGTGTCCTCGACAATGACAACGTTCCAGCGTATGGCCCCTATGGGAACGACTCCAACTACGGCGAAGGCCTGATTGGCCTTATGCAGCCGATTGGGGCAAACGTCCTTGGGACGATAAACATCGCGGGCAATCACTCGGTGGTCAACTCGCCTGTTCAATTCTGGATCGGTTCAACGGAAATCGGATCCACTACCACAAACGGGTATGGCTACTACAACGCGACGCTCCCAATACCTATCTTGCCAGCAGGGAATATTGTGTTGAAGGTCATCAACAATGGGGTGACATACGAATTCACCATCGACATACTCCCGACCCTGGTTCTAACACCATCTAATGGCACAGTGACCACTCATGTCACGGCCGCGGCCTACGGCTTCCCAGCGAACTCAATGTTCTACATTTACTGGTATCAGTACTCGTACTACACGTATAACTGGTACCAGGTCGCCCACGGGACGACCGGCGCTGATGGAACGTTCAACGTGACCGTCGCCTTCAATGTGCCACACGCCTACGGCGGCCCACATGACGTAGCGGCCACTAACGCAAACTTTAGCGTATCCTCAGACTATCCCCCAGGAATAACTACAGCCACCACAACATTCACTGTCACAGCCACGCTCGTTGTCTGCAATGGGACAACCTGCAAGACTGGCATGACCAACGCCAACATGGTCAGCATCAACGCCAACACCAGGACAATGCTTTCTGCCGTTGGGACAGGCTTGTACCCTGATGATAGCTACTATGTAGCCCTGGACAATGCCTACTACGCCTACTTCTACTCGTCATACACTGGGGACACCTACGTGAACTTCACGGCTGCAGGATTCGCACCTGGTCTGCACCAGGTCGACCTGCTCTCCGAGGACTACTGCTCCATCGGTTACTGTGGCACGCCATTGGCTTGGGCCTACTTCAACGTCACAACGACCGGTGCCTACTATGGTACTGGCACAGGCGGCCTGCCTACTAGCGTAATCAAAACCATCAACGACATCAACTCTACCGTGAACGCGATCTTTGGATGGCAATCGACGATCACCAGCATGAACACCAACATCGGCACCATCAACAGCAACGTGGCCACCATCCTCACATGGGGTTCCACGATCACTGCAATCAACACTCACGTAACTACCATCCTCGGATGGCAGTCCACAATCGTCAGCATCAACTCCACGGTGAATGGCCTCAAGTCTACTCTCGCTACAATGACGGGCACTCTTCAGACCATAATCGGCGACATTACCTCGGCGACAAACGCAGCAACCGCAGCAAAGACCTCAGCAGACGCGGCAAGTGCAGCAGCAACCAACGCCAAGACTTCCGTCTCGGACACAACAACCTACGTGCTTGTTGTCGCGGTACTCGCGGCAATAACACTAGTTCTAGAGCTAGCAATATTAGTAAGAAAGCTGGACTAAACAGACAGCTTTCTTCCTCTTTTTGTTTTTTCCGAAATCCCACTGCTTACTCCGCACCCAGACCCGACACCCCATGACGCGCCCCGGGCTCTCAACGTTATCTAGGGCCTCGACTAAGGGTAAAGTCGGTGGAATAAGATCGAATGAAGGCTGTTATCCTGAGCGGCGGTCAGGCTCTCCGGCTCCGTCCTCTTACCGAGGACAAGCCCAAAGCCCTCATCGAGGTCAAAGGCAGGCCAATATCGGAGTATCAAATTGAATGGCTGGTAAAGCAAGGAGGCGTCGACTCGGTGACCTTCGCCTGCGGTTACAAGTGGCAGAAACTGAAAGACTACTTCGGCACCAGCTACAACGGGACTACCGTGGAGTATTCGCCGGAGGAAGAGCCTCTCGGCACTGGTGGGGCGATAAGGCGCGCTCTGTCAGGGCACGAGTCCGAGGACCTGTGCATCGTGGCCAACGGCGACATCATGACCGACCTGCCGCTAGGACAGATGGTCAAAGCCCACAAGCAGGCGGGCGAGATCACGGCCTCGATGCTGGTGGTCCCCTATCGATCCCGCTTCGGCGTCGTGAAGATTGACAAACTGAGGATGGTCAGGGGCTTCGAGGAGAAGCCTGCGTTTCCCGACGTCTGGATCAACGGCGGGGTTTATGTGCTGAACCCGAGGAAGGCGATGAAATACCTACCACAAAAAGGCGACATCGAAAGAGAGACATTCCCGAGGCTCGTCAGCCATGGAGAACTCCTTTCGTACCCGTACTACGGCGAATGGTGGTTCGTCGACTCTCTCAAGGACCTTAAGGAAGTCGAGGAATCGATGCAGCCTGCACCCTAGACGAAGAGTTTAATCAGCGCTAGGCTCCTGATCTGTCTATGAGCGAGTTCTTGAAGACCGTTGAGGCTTCCAAGATTCAACCAAACACGATGATGACCGTCAAGGTCGGCGGCGAGGAAGTCCTCATCGCCAATGTCGACGGAAGGTACTACGCGATGGGCGCCCTCTGCACACACGAGCAATGGGACTTATCCGAGGGAACCCTCGAAGACACCACCGTCACCTGCGCTGGGCACGGCACCGTCTGGGACTTGAAGACTGGAAAGGGAATCTTCGACGAGCCGCTCAAAGACGAGCCGCTCTACGACGTCAAGGTCGAAGGCGGCTACGTCCATGTGAGGAAGCGCTGAACCGTCCGACCTCCGATTTCTTCCCCGCATTATTCTTATAGGTTGAAAAGAGGGCCCGAATATTGAAAACGCCAGCGCGCGTGGCCAGCTCGACCCCCTTCAAGAAGTTGGGGAGCTTCGTCTACAGGCGGAGGAAGTACGTCATCGTCGCCTGGGTCATCGCCCTGGTGGCGGTCCTGCCCATCATCGTGAACGTCGGGAAGTCGACTTCTCTGCAGCTGGGCTCCGCCGGGGGGAGCCAGCTCGAGTCCGTAAAGGCTGACGACCTGATCTCGAGCCAGTTCGCGAAGACTGTCCCGAACAGCACTCTCCTCGTCGTAATCAAGGGAGAAAACGTCTCCTCGCTGGCGACCCAGGCGTTGATCCAAGACATTCTAGACTCAGTGAAATCCGATAAGAGTGTCAATGGTCTGATACAGAACGACAGCGAAAGCGTCTACTCGGTCCTTTACTCCACAATCATCTCCGTCAACAGGGCCGTCTACGCGGTAATCGAGGGCGCCAACTCCAGCGGCGAATATCATGGTCCACAGGCGGCTGCCCAGCTTGACAGGTTCGCCGTCGGATACATCGCGAATAGCACGTCTTTCGGCGTCCGGTTTGTCAACGCGACCTTCTATCTAGGGCAAGTCCATGGCAATTTGTCTGTACAACAGCAACAGCGGCTCTACACTCTCGCTGGCGATATCGTGTGGAATCCGAGCGGATTCGGAATGGGCCCGAGTCTGTCGACACTCATCGACTCCTTCGTCTCGCCTGCGCGCAACTTGACTATCGTCTCCCTCGGGCTGAACCAATCCTCGAACCAGAACCTCCTTGCCATCAGAGCGATAGCTCGAACCGCACTTTTCTTGGCTGGTCCCGCGTCGGGGGTCCAATCGGTTCAGGTGACGGGCCAGGACGCTATCTCCTACGACTTCGGCAACTCCATTCAGGGGGACATAACAATCATCTTCGTGGCTGCGATCGTCCTGCTCATTGTCGCGACCGGGCTCTTCTTCCGCTCCGTCCTCACGCCTTTCATCACGCTCGGGACTATAGGGGTAGCGCTAGGAATCTCCCAGGTGTTCATCGTCGCGGTGTCGACTTTTGTGGCCAAGGTCGACTTCACTGCCCCCGCCATCCTTCTCACAATCTTGATTGGGGTAGGGACCGACTACAGCGTCTTCGTGATCGCAAGATACAGGGAAGAGAGGGTCAAAGGGTACTCGGTCCAAGAGGCAATCGAGACCTCGATCACTTGGGCAGGCGAGAGCATAACGACCAGCGGTGCCACTGTGATAATCTCATTCCTGGCCCTCGCCGTGACCTCGGTTGTCCTGCTGAGGTCCATGGGGTTCGTAGTCGGGCTGGGTGTCCTCGTCGCGCTCGCGGTCGCCCTCACGTTGGTCCCTGCGATCATCGGGGTCGTAGGCGGGCGGACCTTCTGGCCCACCTCGGGAGACCGGTTCTCGCGTTACTCGGCTTCAGTGCTGTCGAAGCTGAAGAGCAAACGGGGTTACTTCTCGCGAAGTGGCACCTTCGCAGTGAAGAGGGCGAAGGTCCTGATCATTCTGGTACTTCTGGTCTCGGTCCCTGCCCTCTACCTGTATTCGACGACCACCCCGACGTATGATTTCCTCTCAGCTGCTCCCAGCAGCTTGGAATCAATCTCGGCGTCGAACAGCCTGGCGGCAGCCTTCGGGAGCGGGAGGCTCTACCCAACGTATGTGGTCGTTACCTTCGACCACCCGCTGGTGATGGAGGATTCGTTCAACTCGACCGAGATGGGGACCATCAGCGCCATCTCCGCCTACGTGGCCAGTTATCGGGACGTCCGCAACGTCACCGGGCCGACTCGGCCCTTCGGGAGCCCGGTATCCTACGAAAGCCTCAACGTCTCCAGCCCGTCCGGCGCCCTGATCTTCTCTGCGATCATGCAACAGGTCGGGCACGACGGCAAGACGGCGCTGATCACCGTCAGCTTCGGAGTCAACCCCCTTCAGACAGCCGCGATTTCAGACGCCCAGGCGATGCGGCAGTACCTCCACGCCAACTTCGGCCCTGCCACCGGGGTGACTGGCATCTATGTTGGCGGTGCGTCGGGCTCCATGCTCGACACAAAGAACACCTTCGACTCCGAGTTCGACTCAATCGTCCCGATCGTCGCTGTAGGCGTGGCGCTCGTCCTCCTTGTTGTCCTTGGGTCTCTTTTCCTTCCAGTCTTTGCAGTCTTGTCGATACTGATGAGCGTAGTCTGGACGCTGGTCGTCACCAAACTGGTCTTCCAGGCATACTTCAACTACCAAGTCCTGTTCGTCCTCCCGTTCTTCCTCTTTGTGACGCTCCTGGGCCTCGGCATGGACTACAACATATTCATCCTGACGAGAATTAGGGAGGAGGCCACGAAGGACGGCAGCCTCAACGATGCGATCATCAGGGCCATCGAGCAAACCGGCGGCATCATTACAGCTGCCGCGATCATCCTCGCCGGGTCGCTGGGATCTCTAATGCTTTCTAGCGATCTGCTGCTGAGACAGATGGGCTTCGCATTCGCCTTCTCGGTACTCATCGACGCTCTGGTCGTTAGGACCTATCTCGTTCCTGCGGTCATGTCGACGGTGGGCAGATGGAACTGGTTCAGTCCGATTCCGTATCTGAACAGGTCACATTCCCTGTTCGAACGGAACAACCAGAAGTCTCCCTAGCCTATTTACGAAGGCGTGCCGAGCGTACCTACGATTGTCGTCCAGTTCAGAAGGCGAAGTCAATCACGAAATCCTCGAGGAGGGCTGCTACTACCTGTCACAGCTGGGCCTGCCTGAGGAACAGATCGCGCGGCACTTCGAGATTGCGCCCAGGCATGTCACCGAGCTGGTCAGGTCCTACTCGTCCAAGCTGAAGTCCGGGGAGGTCACCGCGGGCGACTTCGACAGGGCGTTCTGGGAGGGCGTGAAGAGGGAGGCCGAGGGCGACGTGAAGCTGACGGTCGTCTCAGACAAGGGCTTCCATCACGTGTGGAGGTCGGCGCTCCAGAAACTCGACGGACACGCCCTCATGGCGATTTACGAATCGAGCCGAGACTTCTTGGGAGCGGACCCGAACCAGAAATTCCTAGACTACCCATCTCCTAAAGGGTACGATCCTCTCGCGATGGACCGCGAAATCAAGAAGGCGATCGGAATCCTCAGAGAGCTTCTCGAAGACAAGGGGAGGACGCGAAGCCCCAGAAAGCCGAGGAATCCGCCCACACTTAAGTAGGGCCAGATACGCCACATCTTCGAAAAAGAGTGCCGCTAGAGACGGTCGACAAGGAGAATCTCGCGAAACTCCTGCGGTTGTTCCAAGGGCGAAAGGTCCTTGTCATTGGCGATCTGATAGTCAGCAGGTTCGTGGAGGTCGAGGCACGGAAGCTCGCACGGGAAGCGCCGGTCCCCGCGGGCGACTATGTGGGGGAAACATTCCTACCGGGCGGAGCCGCCAACCTTTCACGCGAGCTCGTCTCTCTCGGTGCCTCGGTCAGCTTGGTCGGCCTGATCGGATCGGACGAATATGGAGCTTGGTTGAAAGCCGAGTTCTCGAGAAACGGGGTCTCCCACGCTGGCGTAGTCACGGACACCACGCGCCCTACGTCGCTCAGGACTTGGATCATGGTCAACAAGTTCCACTCGCTAAGGATCGACAGGGAGGACAGACGTGACGCCCCGCCGGCGATGTCGAAAAGACTACTTGCCGAAGCCGAGCCGCTCATCAAGGACATCGACTGCATCATACTATCGGACTACGATCGCGGCGCAGTAACGAGCCACTTGATAGGCGGCGTCGTCAATTCGGCTCACGCCGCTGGGAAGATCATGGTGGCCCAGCCCAAGATGCATCATTACCTCGACTTCTCGGGGGTCACCTACCTGAAGTCGAACATGGAGGAGGCGTCGCACGCCACTGGAATGGCGATCGTCAACGAGACGAGCCTCAGGAACATGGGAGTCAACCTGCTCAGCCGCCTCGAGTGCAAGGCGATCCTGCTCACGAGAGGCGAGCAGGGCCTCACCCTCTTCGACACAGAGAACGTCACACTGTTCCCACCGATAAGCGGAAAGAAGAATCTCTTCAACAAGGTTGGCGTCAGAGATGCCATGACCGGAGTCTTCGCGATGACCGTCGCGTCTGGAGGCAACGCCTACCAGGCGGCCGTCCTGAGCGACGTCGCCGGGCAGGTGCGGAGCGAGCTACAAAGGAACGTCTCGCTATCACTTCACGACCTCCAAGTCAAGGCGGAGGAGACAGACGAGTTCGTGCACAGGATAGTTCAGGCGCCGGTGAGGAGGTAGTGGAGGCAGCACAGGAGGTCATCAGACTGAAAGAGACCGCGAGGAACACCAGGAAACTGATCCTCGAAAGCTTGGCAGAAGCCGGTTCTGGTCATCCGGGGGGTTCGCTTTCCGCGGTGGAGCTTCTCGTAACGCTATTCTTCCACACGATGAAGTACGACCCGAAGAACCCATCGTGGCCAGACAGGGACAGGTTCTTCCTAAGCAAGGGTCATGCGGCGCCACTCCTCTACTCGATCCTCGCCCAGGCAGGCTACTTCCCGGTCGAGGAGCTGATGACATTGAGGAAGATGGGCTCTAGGCTCCAGGGGCATCCTTCGATGGGGATTCCCGGGATCGAGGCGCCGGCAGGCTCTGAAGGAATCGGGCTCTCGCTCGGCGTCGGCGCCTCTCTAGCGGCGAGGATGGACAGGAGGGCGAGCCGCACCTACGTCCTGATGGGAGACGGAGAGCAGCAGGAGGGTGAAGTATGGGAAGCCGCGATGGCAGCCTCGAAGTACAGACTGGACAACCTCACCGCAATCATAGACCGAAATGGGATTCAGCAGGACGGTCTCACGGAGCAGATCATGCCGCTTGAGCCTCTCGCTTCAAAGTGGAGAGCCTTCAACTGGAACGTCATAGAAGTAGACGGCTACGACTTCCTCCAGTTGATTGACGCCTTCGACCTCGCTGCGAACACAAGAAACCGTCCAACCGTGGTCATAGCTCACACTGTCAAGGGGAAGGGGATCTCCTTCATGGAATGGTCTCCCCACTATCACGGGACCGCGCCTGCGAAGGACACGCTGTCAGAAACCCTCAGCGAATTGAAGTGATCGATTGAAGCCCATACGGATCGCCCCTTCCGTGCTCGCGTGGGACTTGGGCGATCTTGGCGAAGCCGTCGAAATCTCTGTAAGGGGCGGTGCAGACCAGATTCATCTTGACGTGATAGACGGCCACTTCGCCCCCAACATAACCTTCGGGCCAGGGACGGTGAAGGCACTCAGGAGGCGATGCGACCTCAAGTTCGACACCCACTTGATGATCGACCGCCCTCTGCTCTACGTCGAGAAGTTCCTCGATGCGGGCTCAGACATTCTCACCTTCCATGCCGAGGTACTCGACGGGAAGGCATTCGACGAACTTCATGGTGTGGTCGCGCACAGGGGCAAGGAGATCGGGCTTGCAATCAAACCTTCAACCGAGCTCCCCGATTGGGCGGTGGCGCGCCTCGACGATGTGAGTGTGCTCACCTTCATGACAGTCAACCCCGGTTTTAGTGGTCAAGCGATGGACATGTCGACGATGACCAAGCTCGAAGGGATCAGCGCCCTCCTCAAGGACAAGGGTTCGGGGGCAGACATTGAGATAGACGGTGGGGTCGAACCAGAAAATGTCCACGAAGTGGTTAAGAGAGGGGGGAACGTCCTTGTCGCAGGTGCAGGAGTCTATGGAAAAAGCGACCCGGTCAAGGCGATTGGAACGCTCAGAGAACGCGCGGAGCGCGCGGCGAGGGATAAGTGACGCTCGCTAGGCAGGCGGCCATGAGGGATGCTTACGGCGAGGCACTTTTGGAGTTGGGTGCCTCAAACCCGAGGGTCGTCGTGCTGGGCGCTGACACGACTGGCTCACTGAAGTCGGGCGTCTTTGCGGGGAGGTTCCCGGACCGATTCTTCAACGTAGGCATAGCTGAGCAGAACCTCATGGGAATGGCAGCCGGCTTCGCGCTTGCTGGCAAGATCCCCTACGCCGGAACTTACGCGATCTTCGTACCTGGCAAGTGCGTCGACCAAATCCGCAACAACATTGCATACCCGAACCTGAATGTGAAGATCGTCTGCTCGCACGGAGGCATCTCTGTCGGACCCGACGGTGCGTCTCACCAACAGGTGGAGGATATAGCAATCATGAGGTCGATACCGAAGATGAGTGTGATCGTTCCTTCCGACGCAGTCTCGACCAAGGTAATCGTCAAGGCGATTGCCGACATCGGCGGGCCGTTCTACGTGAGGCTGACCAGACCTTCGACGCCGATAGTCTACGAGGATGGTTTCGATTATAGGTATGGGAAGGCTACCACAATCATGGACGGATCGGACGTCGCGATTGTCGCTTGCGGGATCATGGTCCCGGAGGCAGTCAAGGCTGCCGTGTCCCTCAAAGCGAAGGGGGTGGCCGCTGCGGTGGTGGACCTGCACACGATAAAACCGATAGACGCAGAAACAATAGTCAAGCTCGCACAGAAGTGCGGGAGGGTCGTCACTGCGGAAGAGCACAACGTGATGGGCGGCATGGGCTCTGCGGTGGCCGAAATCTTGGGCGAGTCGCGGCCGACTCCGATGAAGAGGGTAGGGGTGATGGACACCTTCGGCGAAAGCGGGCAGACTGGCGAGCTATTGAGGAAGTATGGCCTGACCTCCTCCAACATTGAGGATGCCGCCTCACTTCTAATGCGAACAGTGCGCTAGGCTTTAATAGCGAAAAGCGTCGGTCGTTCAAGGATTGAAGCTCTTCCTCGATACTGCCAACCTTGAATGGATCAGGAAACTGAACCAGATGGGCCTGGTAGATGGTGTCACAACCAACCCATCCCTCGTCGCCAAGGAGCCAGGCGAGTTTGAGGAAATCATAGTTGGAATTTGCAAGGAGGTCAAGGGGGACGTCAGCGCCGAGGTCGTAAGCGCAGTTCACGACGGAATGGTCATCGAGGCGAAGCGCCTCTCGTCTCTTGCCACCAACGTCGTCGTGAAGATTCCAATCACGCCTGAGGGTCTCCGGGCGACCAAGACCATCAGCTCTACGGGAATCAGGGTCAATATGACCCTCGTCTTCTCGGCCAATCAGGGTCTCCTCGCGGCGAAGGCGGGAGCCTCTTTCATCAGTCCCTTCATCGGCCGGCTTGACGACATAGGCCAGCGTGGGATGGAGGTGGTCGAGGACCTGGTCAAGATTCGAGACAACTACGGGCTGAAGGCTCAGGTCCTCGTAGGAAGCATCAGGCATCCCCAGCACGTCCTTGAAGCGGCAAAGGTCGGCGCCGACATCGCGACGATGCCGCCAGAGGTGATGGAGAAGATGATGCAGCATCCGCTCACCGACTCCGGGCTGAAGCGCTTCCTGGACGACTGGCAGAAGGCCAAGAAAGCCAAGCCGTCGATTACCGCATAGGTCGGGGCAAGTCTTTTACGAGGGGCTAATTCAAGCCTTTCCATGGTCAAGACATATTCGCTACCACCACTTCCATACAAGTACTCAGACCTCCAGCCCCACATCTCGGAGAAGACGATGACCCTCCATCACACAAAGAATCATCAGGCATACGTCAACGGCGCGAACGCCGCGCTTGAGAAACTCGACAAGTCCCGGAAAGGCGAACTACAGATCGACGTCAGGGCTGTTCTGAGAGACTACAGCTTCAACGTCGACGGGCACATCCTGCATTCCTTCTTCTGGCCGAACATGGCTCCTCCCGGAAAGGGAGGGGGAATACCGGGAGGGAAGCTGGCAGACAAAATCAACCAGGACTTCGGCGGGTTCGAGAAGTTCAAATCTCAATTCTCCGAAGCTGCCAAGACCGTCGAGGGAGCAGGTTGGGCGCTGATGCTCTATGACTCCGAGACAGACCAGCTAGTACTGACCCAAGTCGAGAAGCAGAACAACATGCATCTCGCCCAGATGCCACTCATTCTTGGGATCGACCTTTGGGAACATGCCTGGGTGCATGATTACCTCACCGATCGACCGAAGTACATCGAGGCCTGGTGGAACGTCGCGAATTGGTCCGACGCTGACGCAAGACTGGCGAAGGTCACGAGGTGACCTTCGCGTCCCTATTTTGCCGTCCTTGAGCTGATCAGGCCGCCGAACTCTCTGCTCTTCTCGACCAGCCTTTCCACGTCATCCTTGGTGTGGCACGTGGATATCCCTCCCGCATGGGAAGGCAGGAGGAAGATTCCCCTTGACATCAGGAAGAGCGCGTAACTTCTTGCAAGGTCCCTTCTCTCTCTGTTAGCGTCTTCCGCGTTCTTCGGGTTGACGCCGAAGTGCGTGAGGAAGAGGGAACCCAGGCCGGTCGTGTGGGCTTCGACCCTACTCTCTGCGAAGGCTGCGTCGACTCCAGCGCGAAGTTCCCTGCCTATCTCGTCCAGCCGCGGGTAGATGGTTCCCGCTTTCCGCCTCAGGTGCCTTATGGTTGAAAGCCCTGCGATCATGGTGAGGGGGTTCTCAGAGAATGTCCCTCCTCCAATCGACACGAACCTCTGTTTCCTAGAAGGATCAGCGAGGGAGAGGATCTCCCTCCTCCCGCAGACCAAGCCAATAGGAAGGCCTCCACCTATAATCTTCCCAAACGATGCAAGATCGGGAGTCACGCCGTAGAATGCCTGGGCGCCTCCGAGCGCGACTCTGAAGCCGGTGATTATCTCGTCGAAGGCGAGGAGCGCTCCGCTTCCATCTGCGATTTCTCTCAATCCTTTCAGGTAGTTCTTGTCTGCTGGGACGCAGCCTCCGGCGCCGAGGACCGGCTCCAGGAAGATCGCGGCGACATCGTCCTTCGACGAATTGACTGCCTTCCTCGCAGCGTCGAGGTCGTTGAACTTTACTATCCTTACGTGAGCTTGTTCTTCGTCTAGAATTCCGGCGCCCTCAGACCTGTCAAAAGGGGTATGAACTCCCTTATTCAACTCGGTGTTGTAACCATGCCAGCCCCCCGCCATCTTAATCACCGTCTTCTTCCCTGTGTATCCCCTCGCAAGCCTGACCAGATACATGGTAGCCTCCGCGCCCGTGTTGCAGAATCGGATCATCTCCGAACAGGGGACGGATCGCTGGATCTCTTCGCCCAGCTCGACGGAGAGTCGGCTGCTCATGCCATAGTGCGTGCCTCTCCCGACCTGTCTTCTCAGTGGCCCTGTGACCACCGAAGGGGAGTGACCCAGCAGGAGGGCCAGGTGCCCCATCCAATAGTCTGTGTACCTGTTGCCGTCGAGGTCCCAGATGTGCCTGCCCTCCGCCTTGCTTACGAAGATGGGGTATGGCTCGTAGAACCTGGCGTTGTGGTTGACTCCCCCCGCGAAGACTCTCCTGGCCCTGTCGAACATCTCCCTTGACCGTCCCGTCCTCGCCTCATATCCCGGTTCCAACGACGCCGTAGGGCCCGGCGTGCCTATTTCAAATCTGCCCTGAGGCAAAGAGTCAATTAACGACCCCTCCACCTTGCCCTTTGGGCCATGGAATTCACTATAGGCCTGGAATCACCCTTCAGCCTAGAGTACACGTTGGAGAGCGGTCAGGTCTTCCGATGGCAGAACAGAGGCGAATGGTGGTACGGTGTCGTCTCGGGGGGCGTCCTGAAGGTCAAGCAGGAGGGAGACTCGCTCAGATGCGTTTCAGGCACGGACTTCCTTGACAGCGCATTCGTCAGGAACTACTTCAGACTCGACGTGGAGCTGGAGAAGGTGTTGTCCTCAATAATGAAGGACGAGACGATTACACATGCGGTCCAGACTTTCTACGGGTTGCGCCTGATCAGACAGGAGCGCTGGGAGTGCCTTGCTTCGTTCGTTCTTGCTACCAACTCGAACATACCCAGAATCAAGAAGATGGTCCAGGCCGTCTGCGCGAGGTTCGGCGGACTGCTCCAATTCGAAGGAATCGAATATCACACCTTTCCTAAGCCGGAGGTCCTTTCGGAAGCCCCTCTTTCCGACCTCAGGGCCTGCGGGCTCGGCTACAGGGCTCCCTTTCTGAAGCACGTTGCGACGTCCATCGAGGAGGGGATGGTCGACTTCAGCGAGCTTTCGCTGCTCGACTACGAAGAGGCCAGGAAGACCCTGGTGAAGGGGCTGCTGGGGGAGAAGCCGCTTCCCGGCGTGGGCCCGAAAGTCGCGGATTGCGTCCTACTGTATTCCTTCGACAAGGACGAGGCGTTCCCGATCGACGTCTGGATTGCCAGGGAGGTCGTCAGATCGTATCCGACACTTCTCGACCCAAGCCTGAGGACGAAGCTGGCACCCGAAAGGAGGGCGAAGATCGGCCGGGCCGACTACGACAGAATCTCCTCAGAGGTGAGGTCGTACTTCGGACCCTATGCTGGGTATGCGCAGCAGTACCTCTTCATGATGGCACGGTCGGCGGGATCCTGAACTATTCTGCAGCTTTCTTCTTCTTGACCGCCTGCTCCCGCGGGCTCCTCCGTTCTGATAACCTTGGGCGGTACCGGTTCCTCATCACTCTGCGGATCCAGCCTCGTCAGCTCGGGGTGCGTCATCCCTTGTCCGCTACATCATGACGGTCACCGACGGAGCAGAATCGAACGGAAGTGGCTCGCCCGTTGACATTACAAGTGTCCCGCAGGTCGGATTTGAGCCGACGACACTCCGGTGACTGTGGCCTGAGTAGGCTGACGGGTCAGCCAATAGCCGACCACTACAGCCGGAAGCTTTTGGTCCTTCTTCAGGTCTACCAGGCTGAGCTACTGCGGGACGGTCGACCGAGACCAGAAGATTTCTTAAGCGTTCCGCACCGAGGGCCAAGCAAGACCCGTAGTCGACGCTCCTCCTAGTCGTGAACTGCCTGCTCTTCTCCGTGTTCCTGGCCGAAATGGGGCTCTGGGTCTGCCTCCACTTCAACGCCATCCTATTGGCCGGCTTGGTTGCCACGGCCCTGTAGGAATCTCTCGTCAGGCTTCTCAAAGGAAGCCTTTTTTGAACAGGCTCTGGAACTCGCCCGAGAATGTCGGATACGTACGTCGTTCATTATTCTGAAGTCGCGCTGAAGGGAAAGAACAGGCCCGAGTTCGTGAGGGCTCTCAGGCGGAGCATAGCTAGGACGCTGACCCCTCTCGACGCCGTTGTCGAATCAAGAGACGGCAGGTTCTTCGTCACCCTGGACGCCGACCCGACCGAAGTTGCCAAGAGGCTTTCTAGGGTCTTCGGAGTCGCCTGGTTTGCAAGAATTGATGTTGTGGAGGCGGACTACGGGAAGATCGAAGACGCGGTTCTTGAAGCGGCGGTATCTTCGAATGCGCGGACCTTCATGATCGACCCCAGGCGCGCCGACAAGAAGTTTCCGATTGGCTCAATGGAGCTCGCCAAGAGGCTGGGCTCCGCGGTCGCCAACAAGACAGGAAAGGGGGTCGACCTGTCAGATCCAGATCTCAGGATTCATGTGGACATAATCAGGAGACAGGCCTTGATTTATGCTGCCAAGACTCAGGGTCCGGGAGGCCTGCCCATAGGCACCGCGGGTCAGGTGATGCATCTGTTCTCAGGCGGGATAGATTCTCCCGTCGCCGCCTGGCTGTTGCTGAAGAGGGGAGTGCGCCCTGTCTACCTGCACTTCTACCTGGCACCGACTCTGGAAGGGCCGATGCAGAGCAAGGTCACCAAGCTCATCAAGGTCCTGTCAGCGTGGGGCGGAAAGAGCACGCTGGTAATGGTTCCATTCGCGGAGTACCAGTTGGCGACCGCAGAGATCCCGGGGGAACTGGAACCGTCACTCTTCAGAAGGTTCATGCGCATGACGGCCGAGCGCCTCGCTCCGCAATTCAGAGCCTCCGCGGTTTCGACGGGAGATTCGCTATCCCAGACTGCCTCTCAGACCATCTGGAACATCGGGGTCTTCGACAGCGGGTCGTCTCTACCGGTACTAAGGCCCCTCCTCTCGTATGACAAGGAGGAGGTGGTTGGCCTGGCCAGGAGGATTGGGACCTACGAGCTGTCCTTGGAGGAGTACAAGGACTGCTGTGCGATCATCACGAGACACCCCCGGACCCGGGCGAAGGCCGACAAGATCGCGGAGTACGCCGAGGGTCTGGGCTTTGGGGATCTGATCTCCCGGTCGCTAGAATCGGCAAGCCTTGTCTCCTACAGCCCGAAGAACGACGAGATGAAGATCGCTCCCTTGTCCGATGTGATCAACCACTAAGCTACCAGAACCCGGGTCAGGCAAAATTATAAGCAGGCGGCCTTCGGGCAATTCAAGGCGTCCTAGAATGAATCAAACTGTCCTTCATATCAATGGCAGCAAGTTCCAGGACGAGGTCGTGCGTTCCAGCCAGCCCGTGCTTGTAGATTTCTACGCTGACTGGTGCGGCCCGTGTAAGATCATCGAGCCCATCATCGCCCAGCTTTCCAAGGAGTATGAGGGCAGGGTCAAGTTCGTCAAGATAGACACCGACGCCGACCAGGAGCTTGCGACGCAGTTCGGAATCATGAGCATCCCGACCGTGATGTTCTTCTCCAAGGGTAAGGTTGAAGACACCGTGATCGGGGCTGCGCCCGCATCAGTCTTCAAAACCAAGCTAGATTCCTTGGTCAAGAAGGCCTAGAACCCCTTGGAACTGGACGCCGTCCCAATCCAGTCTGACTGTCTGACTCTCGCCATGACGACCGGAGGCGACCGGTATGAACGGTTTTAACAGCCGAGTCGAATAGCGAGAGCCGGGCTTGGACCTAGAGACAAGACTCGCTCACATCAGGCAGGTGGGCGAGGAGATAATCACCGAGGGGGAGCTCAAGGCCCTTCTCGAGACCAACGATCATCCGACCGCGTACGATGGGTTCGAACCGAGCGGTCTGGCGAACATGGCCTTCGGGGTTCTCCGCCCGATACTGGTCGACGATATGCTCAAGGCCGGGGTCAAGATGAAGCTCTTGCTCGCAGACTGGTTCGGTTGGGTCAACAACAAGATGGGTGGCGACCTCGAGACGATCCAGACGGTCGGCAGGTACCTTGTCGAAGTCTGGCGCGCCGCTGGGGTCGACATGAGCAGGGTTGAGGTTCTCTGGACGAGCGACGCCACCAAGAACGAGGAGTACTGGAAGAAGGTCATCACAGTCGCCCAGAACTCGACCCTCGCGAGAACGCAGCGGGCCATCACCATCATGGGGAGGACGACGAAGGACCTCATACAGACCGCCCAGCTCTTCTACCCGATGATGCAAGTGGCCGACATCTTCTGGCTCGACGTGGACATCTGCCAGTTGGGGCTCGACCAGAGGAGGGCCAACATCCTGGCCAGGGAGATTGCGGACAAGATGAAGTGGAAGAAACCTGTCGCCGTCCACCATCACATGCTGATAGGCCTCCAGGGGAAGAAGGAAGCAGAAGGGTTCGACGAGAACGGAGCAGTGGACCAGGAGATAGCGAGCAAGATGAGCAAGAGCAAGCCGGAAACCTCGATATTTGTCCATGATAGCAGGGAACAGATACTTTCCAAAGTGAACTCTGCGTATTGTCCTCCTAAGATACTCGAAGGAAACGCTTTGATCGAATACTCGCGCCACATCATCTTCCGGAAAATGAAATCGCTCAAGGTGGAGAGGCCCGAGAAGTACGGCGGCAATGCCGAGTTCTTCTCATATGCTGAATTGGAGGACGCCTTCAGAAAAGGGAGCCTGCACCCCGCTGATCTGAAGAAGGGCGTCGGCGAGTCTCTCAACAGTATCATAGCGCCGATCCGCGACCACTTTGAGAATGACCCAGCAGCTAGGAGACTCTACCTGTCGGTCAGGTCGGCCGAGACGACCCGCTGACATGGGCCCGGCCAGACACAATGCCTCATCAGAACACTCGCGGGACGAGATTCGTGGCGGATGCAATGCTTGGCTCACTGGCTCGCAAGATGAGAGCCCTCGGCTTCGACACTCTCTACTACTCGGAGGGTGATGACAACGGAATCATGCGAATCGCAAGGTCGACGGGGAGGGTAATTCTGACGGCCGACCGGTCACTGGCGGAACGCGCGCGCACAGGGAAGGCCAGCGTGTTACTCATCTCCGGGAATAGCGACACTCGGAGGTTGGCCTCGCTCTTGGTCGCCGCGAAGTCATCTGGCGTCAGCCTCGCAAGGGGCAGACCTCTCTGCTCCCTCTGCGGCGGAAACCTCCAGAAAATGAAGAGGGCCGACATCGCAGGCCAGGTCCCACCTTCAGTCTTAAGGCGCCACCGCCTCTTCTTCAAGTGCGTAGAGTGCGGGCAGTACTACTGGAAGGGGAGCCATTGGAAAAAGTTAAGGTGGCTCGACAGAATCCTCAAGGAGGTTCCAGTTGTCGCTTTCTTCTGAGGAGGGGCGGCTCGCAGTCACGCTCGCGAGGGAGGCGCTCGAGTGCCACGTAAATGGCAGGAAGATACCCGCAAGGAATCTCGATTCAGGCCAATTCTCCGAGCCGCGGGGCGTCTTCGTAACACTCAACACCGCAGCCCCGGCCGGGAACAATCTCAGAGGCTGCATCGGATTTCCCTACCCAGTCAAGAAACTGGGTGATGCCATCCGAGAGTCGGCGGTCGCAGCGGCCTCTGAGGACCCACGCTTTCCGCCAGTCGGCAGGGAGGAGCTCGATTCCATCATCGTCGAAGTGAGCATCCTCACCCTCCCTAAAGACCTCGACGCGCCCCGACGAGAAATGCCCTCGCGAGTAAGAATCGGTAAGGATGGCCTGATGATTTCACGTTCCTACAACAGCGGCCTTCTCCTTCCTCAGGTAGCGACCGAGTTTGGAATGGACCAGGTTGAGTTCCTTTCGCAGGCGTGCGTCAAGGCCGGCCTTCCGCCCGACGCCTGGCTCGACCCTGCCACGAGAGTCCAGGTCTTCCAGGCAGAGATCTTTGCCGAGAAGAAACCGAGGGGAGAGGTGGTCAGGGTGGCCAGCGAAGGATCATAGGATGACAGTCGAAGCTGCAGCTGCTCGAGCCGATCTTGGCTCCGCGCACCTGTAGAGTCCCTTTGACTGCCAGCACGGACCGCATCATGCTTTTAGCACATAGCGAGCTAGCCTCCATGTCGTGACATCCAATTCGTTTGAGCTAGCCTGCGCTGCAGACGTTCTTTCCGGGGGCACGACGCCCAAGGTTGAGGTCAGGGGGTGGGCGGCAAGGAAGCACACGGTCGGAGGTCTCATCTTCGTCCTCATGAGGGACGGCTCAGGATACGTCCAGGTCTCCGTGAAGAAGGGCTCAAAGACTCCTGCAGCGTTCGAGGCTGCTAAGGGAGTTACAATGGAATCGGCGGTCACGGTGAAAGGCGAGGTCAGGGACGACAAGAGGGCCCCCGGCGGTAAGGAGATCGCCGCTGAGGAATTCGTCGTTGTCGCAAAGGCCGACAGCTGGCCCATCACCAAAACGGCCGTAAAGTCCGCCTCATTCCTCTTCGACAAGAGGCACCTGAGCATTAGGGGGCCCAAGGCGATAGCCACCATGAGGATCAGGGCCGAGGTGATAGGTGCAGCATTCGATTACTTCCGCGAAAACGGGTTCCAGCTCATCAGCGCGCCGACGTTCGTTCAGGCGGCGGTCGAGGGAGGATCGACGCTATTCTCTGTCGACTATTTTGGTAAGAAGGTGAACCTCAGCCAGAGCGCCCAGTTCTACGAGGAGGCGGCTCTGCCCGCGCTGCAGAAGGTCTGGATCTTCCAACCTGCCTTCCGCGCGGAGAAGTCGAAGACCTCGAAGCACCTCACTGAATTCTGGATGATTGAATCAGAGCAGGCCTTCGCTGACCAGTCGGACAACATGAAGGTCCAGGAAGGACTCCTTTCCAGGATGGTCGAGCGCGTCCTCGAAAACAGGAGGGTCGAACTCAGGACTCTCGGGCGAACCCTGAAGCAGCCGCCACTTCCGTTCCCTAGGATGACATATGACGAGGCACGGGAGATTGCTGCGGAGAAAGGCTTCCCGTTCGAATGGGGAGAGGACCTCCCAACAGAGGCGGAGCGAGCCATAAGCCTCACCCAAGAGTCTCCGTTCTTCATCACCGACTACCCCCTTTCTGCGAGGAGTTTCTACCACATGACCTACTCAGACAGGCCCAAGGTCACGAAGTCGGCTGACTTGATAGCGCCTGAGGGAATCGGGGAACTCGCGACAGGTGGGCAGAGGATACACGACCACGCAGAGCTGATGGCACGCATCGAAAGCCAGGACCTTCCATCCGAGTCGTTCTCCTGGTATTTGGAACTGAGGAGGTTCGGCATGCCTCCTCACTCGGGTTTCGGGATTGGCGTCGAGAGAACGACGAGGTGGATCGCGGGTCTCAAGCACATACGCTCGGCGAGCCTATTCCCGCGGACACTTTCACGGATCTCCCCCTAAGTCACGCTTATCTAGTGGAGAGAGGGTCGGCGTCTCATTGTCTGGGACTCACGATGAGCTTGAGCTGGACACCCTGCCCGGGGTCGGTCCTGCAACCAAGCAGAAGCTCAACGACGCTGGGATTCTGACAATCCTCGATCTTGCCACATCGGCGCCGATGGACGTCGCTGATGCGGTCGACATTGACATCTCGAAAGCCGTGGAGCTGAACAACAAGGCCAGGAAGAAGCTGGTCGAGATGGGGCGGCTCGAACCGGACTTCATCAGTGCTGCAGATCTCCTGGTGAAGAGGAAGGCGATAGACAGGATAAGCACGGGTTCCAAGAACTTGGATGATCTCCTCGGCGGGGGGATAGAGACGTGGGCCATGACGGAATTCTACGGCGAATTCGGCTCAGGGAAGAGTCAGATCTGTCACACGCTCTGCGTGATGGTCCAGACGCCGCGTGGCCAGGGAGGCCTCGACGGAGGGGCCGTCTATATCGACACTGAGGGCACCTTCAGGCCCGAAAGGATTGCGGAGATCGCTGAGGCACGTGGTCTCGACTCTGAGAAGATACTCTCGGGGATAACGGTGGCAAGAGCCTACAACAGTGCGCACCAAGAGTTGATCGTGAAAGACCTCGGCAAGGTGCTGGAAGAGAAGAAGGTGAAGTTGGTCATTCTCGACAGCGCGGTCGCGCATTACAGGGCCGAGTTCCTCGGGAGGGGGACGCTCGCCGAACGGCAGCAGAGGCTCAACAAGTTCATGCACCAACTCCTCCGCACCGCGGAGATATACAACGTGGCGGTCGTCGTGACCAATCAGGTCCAAGCCGCTCCTGACAGCTTCTTCGGCGACCCAACCAGACCAACCGGAGGTCACGTCGTAGCACACACCAGCACCTACAGAATATACCTGAGGAAGGCTGCGAAGAATCGCATCGCTAGGATGGTCGACAGTCCGTACCATCCCGAAAGGGATGCGGTCTTCATGCTCGACGACAAGGGTGTCGACGACCCGGCAGAAGAGACGACCAGAAAGAGATAGCCCGCCCGACCTGACTCGAACCAACGGCTTTATAGGCCAAAATCGTCGGCCCTCGGAGTCTCACTTGAAGCGTTCTCAGGCTCTGGCCATTTCAGTTCTGGCGCTGATGCTGCTGGCCGCTCTCCCGGCCGCCCTTCCGGTGCAGCAGTCGTGGGCCTCGAGCGCATATTCAGAGAAGCTTAACGTCTTCATCGCAGGTTCGAGCGCCTATTGGTACTTCACGTTCACCGGAGTTAACGGGTCCAGCAAGCTAGCCCAGTTCGAGAATTCGCCAGGTCTGAGCGGGTACAACGTGACAGCGATCAGAACGACCAAATGGGTGTCCGACTTCCAGGTATTCGGACCGGAAGGCTACAACTTGCTTCCCGTCCCCTTCGTTCCGTCACAGGGTCTCTTCCTCAACCTCAGTTCAGATTCGTATTCTGATGCTCTTGTTGCCGCCGGACGTCTCGATGCCTACCTCATGTCTTCCTTCGTCTCTCTGTCCAATAGATCCGGTTTGTTCGAATTCTACAGCCCCATTTCGTTCACTAACATCGTGTCATCGACTCTTCTGGAGCTTGTCCCGTCCTCCATGGGAGGCTTCGAGGCCGCAATTTCCATTTCCAACTTTACCAGCACTCGCTCTCCCTTCGTGATCCTCGAGGGAACGAATGGTTCCTCCGGGTTCTCCCACAGCCTTGTCGTCGGATCTATCTCCAACCAGGCGCTGGACACCAAGAACAGACCCAAACTGCTTACCTACTTCGGGACGAACATCACTTCACTGACCGCCGTGAACCAGAGTTCCTCTTCGACCATTCAGGTTCGCGTGTTGGACGGTGTGCTGAGTTCCAAGGATAATAATGCAATCGTGGCCAATGACACGGCTCGCTTTACTGGGTCTTACACGCTGACCGTCGCAGGCTCGAAGAAGGTCTTCGGGATTAACACGACCGTCCTTCAGCAGCCACTTCAACTGCTTGCTGCAAGGTACATCGACCAGGGCGTCCTTCAGAAGGGCGACAACATGACTGTGACAATCTCGCTCACGAACCTGTCGAACAAGACCGCACTGAACAATGTGACCTTCGCTGACAACTGGTGGAACCCGTCGCTCTTCAGACTCGTCGGGGGCAGCTCGACCTACTCGTTGGCTAGCATGTCGGCGAGCCAGAGCACAACGCCGTGGTATGTCCTCCGATACATCGGGAACACAACTGGGAGGGTGACAATTCCCACTGAAGCAGTCCAATTTGCCTACAAGATAGGCGCATCCACATTCAAAGGCCATGCATGGCTCAACCCGATCACCATCTCGCTAGGAGAGGATGACCCCGTAATCTACGCATACCTCACTCCGAACGGGGGAATCCCTGAGCCCGTCGGCGGGAACCAGTCACTCAGCTTGGTGGTCAAGAACGTGGGGACCTGGCCCGCACTATCCGTCGTCGCTGACGGCCAGCAGACCAGCGCGCTCTTGCCAGGAGTCACGAGGACATTCAACATCTACACGACAGCGAGCGGACTCCTCGGCACAAACGTGACGAAGACGCACGTCGTTACGTACGCTGACAAGAACGGGCATTCGTTCAACACAACCGCTGACCTTTTGCCGCTTAAATTCACCCACTCCGGGATGAAACTGGGTTTCGCGACGGTTGTCGTCGGTGCAACTCTCGCCCCGGTGAAGGCTGGGAGCACAGTGATCAACCTGACTCTCAGCTTCACAGTGACCAACATCGGTTCCGCCAACATAAGCCGCTTCATCGCCCGCGTCCCGATTCCCCCTGGACTTGGCTGCGGCGTCACCAACGGGACAGGAATCTCGTGCGCATCCAACGTCCTCTCTCTGAACTACACTTCACTTGCTGCAAAGTCGGCCCAGAAGGTGACCAGCATGAAGGTCAACGTGACCAACCCCACAAATTACTTCTTCCCTCCCCTGTCGTTCCGGGGAACGACTGCGGGACTCGGCTTCACTGGCAACTCCAGCGCGTTCGCAGTGCCTACAGGTTATGTCCTCACAAAGCAGTTCAGCCCATCGCTGCTCTTCAGTGGGGTGAATTCGACAGTAACCCTGTCTGCCGTGAACAAGGGGCCATTCTACGTGTACAATGCCAGCATTGGTTCTGGGGTCGACATGTTTGACAGCCTCTGGACGTCCGCCGTGACTTCGACCTCCAGCAGCTCAATTGCACCAGGGGGCACTCTCAGCACGGGGTACGGGGTGACAGCCACAGCCGCATATGGCAATCACACTTCTTCCGCCATTACTTCTACCATTTTCTTCGGGGGCAACAAATTCTCGCTGAAGGGTCTCGGCCCGTACGTTTCGGTGTATCGGCCTCTGAACGCAACGATTACGACGACGCCCTCGGCTCCGATAGAGGGAAAGGACTTCAGTTTCGTTCTGAGAATTCACAACCCTGCCGCGGTTAACGTCTCGAGTGTGCTCTTCACGCTGCCAGTTCCGTCCGGTCTGACTCTGTCGAATCTGAGCAACGCTGTCCTCTCCAACGGCGTCCTGACGGTCAACACTTCATCGCTCCTATCGCAATCGAACTACGACGCGACGGGCCTGGCGTTCGCTAGCTCCGCGACGACCGTGTCGTTAGACAAGGCGAAGTTGACTTTCGCGTACGAAGGCGTGACAATCGAAGGCGCGACTCCTACGCAGGGAATACCCATCGGAGTGAACGTGACCTCAAGATACTTGATTCCGATAGCGATAGCTCTTGTCGCCCTGTTTGGGGTGGCCTTCTATGTGAGGCGGATGGCTAGTTCTACCGTTCCAGCTTCCCCGAAGTGAAGCCCTCGAATGCGGCTTTAGCCGCTAGGTAAGGCATCTGGACAGGCGGGTGCTTGAAGCAGAAGGCTGAAAGGCTCGGCAGTTGGCCTCCCACTCCCCTGTCTAGGGCGATCTTGGCCCCTCGGATAGCGTCCACCATGACGCCCGCGCTGTCGTAGGCGTCGACGACGTGGAGCTTGACATCCATCTTCACAGGCGTACCGCCAAAATACGTCCCCTTCAACCAGATGTAGCAGACCTTGTCGTTGTTAAGGAACGGCACGTAGTCGCTCGGCCCTATCCTAGTGGGGATCACATAAGGCGACATCGCGCGAACTGCACTCGTTTTACTCTCCCTTTTGTCCTTCAATCTGGTCTCTTCCAGCATGTTCAGGAAGTCAGTGTCTCCGCCTATATTGAGCTGGTAAGTCTCCTCGACCTTGACTCCTCTATCGACGGCCATCTTGACAAGAGTCTTGTGAAGGACTGTCGCGCCGACCTGGCTCATGACGTCGTCCCCGGCGACTGGGATCTTCGCCTTTGCGAACCTGCTGGCCCACTTCTCATCTGACGCGATGAAAACGGGTATCGCGTTCACGAATGCGGTCCCCGCCTCGAGGGCCGCCTCAGCGTAATGGTACGACGCAGTAGTACTGCCCACGGGAAGGTAATTGATTAGGACATCAGCACGGCTCGTCTTCAGTTCTTCGACGATATCAGAATCCTTCTGGCCCGAAATGGGCACGACATCTTTGAGGTACTTCCCTATCCCGTCGAGCAGGGGCCCCTTCTTGACCTCAACACCGAGCCTAGGAACGTCGCATATCTTGATGGTGTTGTTGGGTGGTTGGAAGATGGCCTGAGAAATGTCCTTGCCCACCTTCTTTGCCGAGACATCGAAGGCGGCGACGAATTCGATGTCCCCTGGTGTGTATCCTCCGACCTCCCAGTAGGTCAGCCCATCGTCTTGGCCCTTCTTCCTGTAGTAGTGGACGCCCTGAACGATCGCCGAGGCGCAGTTGCCCACGCCCGCGATGGCGACTTTAATCTTCACCAATCCTAATTTATATCGCCGAAAAGGTTCGCCTTAAAACGTTTGGTCTAGGTTCTGTTAACTTGGTTGGCCATTCTCACCGTTCATCTCCCTGTTAACCGACTGGACATGGTTATCTAACACGAAGCCTAATGGTAGAGAGATGAATCGAAGAGTCATAGTCTTTTGGGTGATAGTAGCGGCTACAGTAGCGCTTGCCCTAATAGTGGCACACTGGGTCTTCTCTCTCTTCGGCAACTTCTGAATGCTCATGATTCTACCCCGGAGTCTGTCTCCCTCTGAGCATGGCTCGCGTTCTGGATTATCGTAAGCCATTTGTTCTCGCCCTCGACCTTGATTCCTGCTCGGTCTGCGGGAGTTTCTCCGTTCAACGCCTCATGGGGTCGGATGAAATTGTGGTAGAGTTGGTAGCTCTTGAGTATCGGCGTGTCTTTCGTCTTTAGACCCCTGAACGTCTTTTCCCTGTCCCGAACCTCGCCGTTCATCCTCTACATTCTGCTGTGAACCTGTCAAGCCTGGGCGATCTCCCCAAGGTGGGTTTGCTCGATGTCGTGCTTCCTCCGACTGGGAAATTGGCGTGAAACCCAAGTCTGCACATGAGGATGACACCTGCCTTCATCCTCTGCAAATGATAATAATCACGCCCTTCGAGTCGCGAACATGGAAGAGAGGTCCGCTGGCGCTGTCGTGTTCAAGACGACCAAGAAGGAGACCAGGCTCTACGTCCTTCTTCTGAACGCGGGCAGGTGGGACTTCCCGAAGGGCAACATGGAGGATGGCGAGACTGAGCTTCAGACGGTCAGGCGAGAGGTGGGAGAAGAGACAGGACTCAAGGGAATCAAGATTGTGCCCGGGTTCAGAAAGGTGATTGAGTACTTCTACAGACGGGACGGCAAGAACATCCACAAGCAGGTGGTCTACTTGCTGGCTGAGGCTGACGACGAGAAGGTGAAGATTTCGTCCGAGCATCAGGATTTTGGCTGGTTCTCGTGCTCGGAGGCAGTGGCCAGGGCCTCTTACGACAACACGAAGATGCTCCTGGCAAAAGCGGACAGGTTCCTGGCGGACGATCGGGGAGAGCTGCGGAGGCCCTAGAATTGAACTAGCGGGTGCGGCTCGGCCAGTTTGATGACCTTGATGTAGTGATAGCCTGGCTCGTCGGTCCTTCTAACGAATGCCGTCTCAGTGATCTTGTCGTAGGAATACCTCACGAAGCCCGTCAGAGCATCCTCACTTCGGGTGTAGAAGAAGATTGACGCCTCCTCGTAGTCGTCTATTCTGGCGAACGTCCCGATTACCCAGACTGATCCTTCCTTGAATGCGAACAGAGGCAGCGGCGGTTCCTCGAACAGAGTCTTGTACGCCCCGACCTTCACGAGGCTCGGGATGTTCTCGACTTCTACCGACATGAACTTGTCCTGGAACTCCTTCTTGCCAGCCAAGGGCTCGGGCATCTTCTGGATTCTGATAACAGGCGCGTACAGGTACGAAGCGTTGTTTGCAGTCGGAACGAGTTGGACCTCCTCAGTTTCACCCGCAATCCGATATGCGAGGAACTCATCGACCTTCGCAGAGTCAAAGAAGTAGAACACGGGCGTCCCCATGAAGAGGTCTGCTTGAGCTGCAATCCTGGTGGCCCGCCCCTGCCGGAACGCGAAGAGCGGAAACGGGGCCCGTTCGAGGAAACAAGAGAGCCTCCCCAGTTCGAGGAGCGAATCAAGCCCCACGTAGCAGGCACCACCGATCTTCTGTTCCTCCTTTCTCGGCAACGCGAGCGTGCCCCTCTGGTGGCCGTTATAAGGATGAACGAGCCAAAATTCAGGTCCCACCCCAAATACCACTACCGAGAGCAGCATGAGTGTGAGCGGCTGGCGTGACGAGACTCGTACAGATCTAAGGGACGCAGAAGACAGAATCGTCGCCCTGATCGCAGAAATATCGGGCGAACCCACAGAAGAGCAAGTCCGTTCGATCTGGCGAGCCTACCTTGACGTCGAAAAGAGCGTCGTATTCATCAGAGTCGAGATAGACGAAGACAACCCCGGGAGGTTCGTGAAAGCGAAGCGGTATTCGGTGCCGGACGAGAGGCAGGCGCTCCAATTCGCACTCAGAAATCTCAGGAAGGGCTCGGAGAGCTTCACCTTGGGCGATTATGCGAGCTCACTTCGCGGGCTCCGCGAGGCCAGGAACTACCTGAGGCTGATCCTCAAGGCAAAACGCAGAATCAAGATGAAGCAGGCCAGGGCTTCCCGGACCCGCTAGTCTAGGACTCCGTCTTCTTCTTCGCACGTGGCTTCTTGGGAGCGGCCTTCTTCTCCGGTTTCGGCTCTTCTGGCGCCTTCTTGGGTTCCGGCTCTTCCTTCTCTTCGGGGCTCTCCTCCTTGCTTGGTGCCTTTGAGGCCTCCTCCTTGCGCTTCTTCTCTTTCGTCTCCTCTTCCTCGCCGAGTTCTATCTCCTGAATCGTGAGCTCCTTTCCGGACACGAAGACGCGGTATTTTCTCCTGATTCCTTTCATGTACATGAATCGCTTGATGTATGTCTTGACATGCCTTGGTCTGACTCCCTCCCTGATCGAACCGTCCTCCACTTCCAGAGTGTCGCCCGAAACCGACGGTTTGACTCCCACTCTGGGCTCAAGGAACGCTGCCAACTCCTCTCCCTGGTCTTTGATGGTCCCGAGACTTATCTTCAAGTCGGCCTACCTATTTGTTTCAGCGGTTATAACGGTTGTTGCTATTTCCCGCGTCTTCTGGTCCTTCTTTGATACGTTCTAATCGCCCTCATCAGGTCGATCTTGCGGAAGGCCGGCCAGAAGACGTCCATAAAGACGAGTTCTGAGTATGCGCCCTGCCAGAGAAGGAACCCGCTCATCCTTTCTTCGCCCGAGGTCCGGACTATCAGCTCAGGCTCCTGGTTCGGAAGGTATGATGTGTAGAGTCTCCTCCCGATCGTCTCTTCGGTTATCTCCTCGGGCGCGAGCTTACCGGCTTTCACCTCCAGAGCTACAGCTCTTACCACATCCGTAATCTCCGCCCTTCCACCATACGCAACCGCGATGTTGAGGTAGTGGTCTTCGAACCCCGCAGTCTTTGCCTCTATCGCCGACAGTAGGTCGCGAATCGACTTCGGAAGTAGGTCGAGCTGCCCAATAGCCCTCACCCTGACTTCGTATCTGGTGATCCTTACGTCCGAAAGGAGCCTCGTAAGTCTGGCTTCGAGAAGGACGAAAAGTTCTCCCAGCTCCTCGGGGGTCCTGTCGAGGTTCTCGGTCGAGAGCACGTAGAGTGTGACGGTCCTTATTCCCAACTCGTGGCACCAGTCTAGGAGCTCCTCCGCCCTGTTGGCCCCTTCCTCATGGCCCATGCCGTCCGAGAAACCTTGGCTCGACGCCCACCTCCTGTTTCCGTCGAGTATGATCCCGATATGAGAGGGAATTATCTGGGCTTCAATCTGTGCCTGGAGCCTCCCTTCATAGAGCCTGTAGGCGCCGACCGCTCGAAGCACAGAGTCCAGCACGGGCTATTCCCTTTCGGGGACGCCCTTGGTCCTCACCCTGGGGTATATCGCGGTTGTCAGCGCGAAAATCGCTGCCAGGCCCAGAAGGATGTAGGAAATCAGAAGGACAGTCGATTCTGTGGCGGATGTTCCAATCAGGAACTGCGAGAAAGTCCACATAGGAAGGTAGAAGAGAGCTAACATCACCAGTACGAAACCGTCTCGCCTCCATCGGATGCTCTCCCTGGCCACATGAGAAAGGAGTGCTCCTATTGCGTAAATCGCTATTCCTGACCACACGAGGTTCAGACTCCCGCCGATCAGCTGTCCTGCGCTCTGCTGAAAGCAGGAGGGCGCGCCGCCGGCCGTTGAGCACACATGGCTGACCATTGAGCTGTAACCGGTGAAGACGCCAACGATGACGACCAGGACACTGGCCACCATGGAAAAGAGTCTCATGTAGCCCGTGGGCCCCCTCTGCAGCATTCCAGCTACCGTCCTGTCTATGCTAAACCCTCTGGTGAAGAACGCCCCTCCGAGTATCAGCAGAGTGACGAGTTCCGCGTCGAGGGAGTGACCTGACACTATCAGAATCCCCGCGAGAATGAAGATCAGACCCGGCACTCCGAGACTCCACCTTGAATAGTGGGGGTCGAAGACGAGCATTCTCAGATATCGCCCGAGAACCTGATAGGTCTCTTCGACTCTCTGGCTGTGCTTGACTGTCACCCTCTGAACTGAGACGATTGGCATAAAGCTCTGGATAATTGGAATTACCTGCTCGTCCTCCCCTCCATCCGAGACCAGGACGATCCCGGTGTATTCGGAACCCTTTATGACGTTCTGTATCTCTATCCCGACCCTTCTGTCGGCGTCGAAACCTCTTCTGACATCGCCGCAGACTAGCACCACTTCGCACGCTGTTCCTTTGGCCGCCAATTCATCGTGTTTCTTGACGGCCGCGAAGATCGTGTTGGCGTCGGCTTCTTCCGGGTCTGCCATCACAAGCTTCGTCGCCGCTGCGATGGCCGCGTCTCTTCCCACGATAGGAGTCTGGAGGTTTGTCTTCGCTCCGAGGTCGTCGTCCCTGTCGATGCAGAGTATCAGAAGGCGTTCGGGCTGGCCTGACATCGTCGTCAACTCTCTAAGTGCACACGACGATACTTAAGTCTAGACCCGAAGAGTTATCCGTTTTTCGCAGCTCAGACACGCTTGGTAGACGTCCCACGGCTCAGCAGACGGGAAAGGCCTTCCTTAGGGCGTCTAGGGAGCCTGCCTCTGAATGATCATTGAGACGGCGTTGCCTCCGCCGAGGCAGGCAGTTGCCAGCCCTGTCTCCTTGTGGTTCCTCCTAAGGTTGTAGATGAGGGTAGTGAGGATCCTGGCCCCGCTGCAGCCCAGGGGGTGGCCCAGTGCCACGGCTCCGCCGTTGACGTTGAACTTCTCCTCCGGAATTCCGAGTTCCCTCCTGACAGCGATTGATGCTGTAGAATAGGCTTCGTTGTGCTCGAAGAGGTCGATGTCGGCCACGGTCATCCCAGCCTCCTTCAACAGAGCCTTGGTCGTGGGTATAGGTGCCTCCATCACGCGGGCGGGCTCCATGCCCCCTGTCCCGTACGCCACAATCTCCGCCAGCGGCTTCAGGCCCAGCCTCTCTGCAGTCTCCTCCGAGGCAACTACCACCGCCGAGGCCCCATCGCTCAGCTGGGACGAGTTGCCTGCGGTACAGACGCCTCCCTCCTTGAAGACGGGCTTCAGCTTTCCGAGCTTTTCCATCGTCGTGTCAGCCCTGACACATTCGTCGTTGTCGAACTCGACGCCTTCGCCGTCCTCTCTCGGGATCCTGACCTTCACGATCTCCTCGTCGAAGAGCTTGGCCTTCAGCGCCCTCGTAGCCTTCATCTGGCTTTCGTATGCGAACTCGTCAGCCTCTTTTCTCGTGATTCCATACCGCTCGGCAACGTTTTCGCCTGTGATTCCCATGTGGTAGTTGTTGTACGCCTCCCAGAGTCCGTCAAGAATCATCGCGTCGAGGATTCTTGCGTCACCGAGCCTCACTCCCCAGCGCTCGCCTCGGACGATGTGAGGTGCGTTACTCATGCTCTCCATCCCGCCAGCCACGACCAGGTCCTCATCCCCGGCCTTGATTGCCTGGGCGGCCAGCATGACTGCCTTCAGGCCGGAACCGCATACCTTGTTGATTGTCATAGCCCCGGCGCCAAAGGGGACCCCACCGCCTATCGCTGCCTGTCTGGCTGGGTTCTGGCCGAGCCCGGCGGAGATGACGTTGCCCATTATCACTTCCTCGACTTCGGAGGGAGAGACATTCGCTCTGCGGAGAGCCTCCCTGACAGTGATTGAGCCGAGCTCGGAAGCACTGACTCCGACCAGGCTCTTTCCGAACTTCCCAGTGGCGGTCCTGCATGCGGAGATGATCAATGGTTTCCTCATTCTTGCAGGGGTCGTCATGCGTCGATAATAAACGGAACGTTAGCTGAAAAAGCCGTATCCCTAAATAGGTTGAGTTTTGGAGGCGGCTTGCTGACCATGAAGCCCCAAAGCAAGATCTGGATGGACGGCAAGTTCGTCGACTGGGACGATGCGAAGATACACATCCTGACACACGGCTTGCACTACGGCTACGCAGTCTTCGAAGGGATACGGTGCTTCTCCACTCCAGAGGGTCCTGCAATCTTCAGGCTACGAGAGCATATGGAGCGGTTCCTCAACAGCGCAAGGATCTACATGATGAAGATCGACTATTCCGTGAAGGAGCTCAACGACGCCTGCGTCGAGCTGACCAGGAAGAACGGCGTCCCAGAGTCGTACATCCGACCAATCGCGTACTCGGCCTACGGTGAAATGGGGCTGAACCCGATGACGAGCAAGATTTCCGTCGCAATCGCTTCATGGGAGTGGGGTCCGTACCTGGGCAAGGACGCCGTCGACAAAGGCGTTCGTGCGGCCATTTCGAGCTGGATCAGGATCGACCCGCGAGCCCTGCCCATACAGGCCAAGTGTTCGGCCAACTACGCCAACTCCGGCCTCGCGAAGATGGAGGCGGTGAAAGCGGGGTACGACGAGGCGATAATGTTGAACAGCAACGGGATGGTCGCCGAGGGGCCGGGGGAGAACATCTTCCGGGTCAAGGACGAGGTCCTCAGCACTCCTCCCGCGAGCTCGGGCATATTGAGAGGCATAACCAGGGACACGGTCATACAGTTTGCCCGCGATCTGAAGATGAACTTCTACAGGAACGACATGACGAGAGAGGAACTCTACACGGCAGACGAGCTCTTCTTCAGCGGAACCGCTGTCGGGATTGCCAAGGTTCGAGAAGTCGACGGCAGGAAGGTCGGGAACAGCGCCTTTCCGACGACCGAGAGGCTCCGGAAACTGTATGAAGGAACAGTCCACGGAAAGGTCAAACATTACTCGAAATGGCTGACTACGGTCAAGCCTTGAGCTAGTTCTTCACGAACCTTTCAATGTCAAGGATGGTCCCTTGGCGCTTCGCCGGCGCCCTGAACTTTGGGACGACCTTCGAGCCAATCTCCAATCCTTTCCCCGTGGCTAAGTGAATCAGGCCTCCGGTGACCCCCTTGAAGACAACGAACGCGAAGATCCTAGGCTTCGCGAGTCGGTCCCCCTCGGAGTCGACCCTGCCTTCGGTCAGAGTCACGACCACTCCTTCGGGGCTGACATGTTTGAAGCGCGCGCCAAACCGCTTTTACCTTCATCCCAACCCCGACCTTCTCAAGCTCCACTTCGCCCAGAAGGTGGAGCGTCCGCGCGCTCTCTCAGACTTTCCTAACAACTCCCAATCGTCTCGCGAGCTCGACGTAGTACTGTAACGACGCCGGGTCAGCAAGAGCGTCCGCGCTGACCGCCCCGGTTGGGTCGGCCCCCATGAAGATCTTCTTGATCGGTACTTCCAGCTTCTTCCCATTGAGAGTTCTAGGCACGGAAGGGACCTGAATTACCTCGTCGGGAGAGTACCTCGGGGAGAGGTCCGTCCTCACTTTCGCCCTGATCCTGGAGATGAGGTCTTGATCCAGATTTTTCCCTCCCGAAGTCACCACAAAGAGCAACAGTCGAGGAGGCCCCCCGGGGGTCTCGAGATCGATGGCCACGCAGTCGGCGACCTCGGGCATCGTCTCGACGACCCGATAGATTTCACTCGTCCCGATTCGGACCCCCATCCTCTTGATCGTCGCGTCGGAACGCCCGTAGATGATGCAGGTCCCCCGCTCTGTAAACTTGATCCAGTCGCCATGCCTCCAGACCCCGGGGAAGACTTCGAAGTAGCTTTCGCGGTACCTGCTCCCGTCTGAATCACCCCAAAGGTACAGAGGCATACTGGGCATCGGCTTGGTGATCACAAGCTCGCCTACCTCCCCTTTGACAGGCCTCCCGTCTTCGTTGAACGCCTGCACGTCTGCGCCGAGGCACTTGCACTGAATCTCGCCGGCGTATACGGGGAGGACGGGGCACCCGCCCACGAACGGCGTGCAGACGTCAGTCCCGCCGCTTATCGAGGCGAGCCAGAGGTCCTGCTTGACGCGCGAGTACGTCCACCTTGATGCCTCCGGAGACAGCGGGGATCCCGTGGACCCGATTCCCCTGAGCGCCTCGAGCCTGTGAGTGCTTCTTGGCTCGATTCCAGCCTTCATGCAGGCCCCGAGGTGGGCTGCGCTCGTGCCGAAGAATGTCACGCCGTTCGTCTCCGCGAGCGTCCAGAGCGAGTTAGCGTCTGGGTAGGAGGGGTTGCCGTCATAGAGGACTATCGTAGTGCCCAGCAGGAGCCCCCCGACGAGATAGTTCCACATCATCCAGCCCGTAGTCGTGAACCAGAAGAAGCGGTCGCCGGACTTCAGGTCGTTGTGGAGCGAGAGGACCTTCAGGTGCTCCAGAAGGATTCCGCCGTGCCCATGCACGATCGGTTTCGGTAGTCCCGTGGTCCCCGACGAATAGAGAATCCAGAGGGGGTGGCTGAACGGCACCCGTTCGAACTCCAGCCGCTCCTTTCCCCTGATCATCTCGTCCCAATCCACGGTCTTTTTCAGACCCGCGGGTGTCTCGGAACCGGATGCCAACACCGTTGCCTCAAGCGTGGGGAGCGACCCGACGATGTCTCTAACCGCCTCCCTCCTGTCGAAGCTCTTCCCGCCATACCCATAGCTGGTCGAAGCCACCAGCACCTTGGGCTGGATCTGCTTGAACCTGTCTTTCACGCTGGGTGCGCCGAAGTCGGGCGAGCAGCTCGACCAGACCGCGCCGAGGCTCGCGGCTGCCAGCATCGACACGACGCTTTCAGGTACGTTGGAGATGTACGCTGCCACTCTGTCGCCCTTGCCTACGCCAAGCCGGCCCAGGGCCGCCGCTGCCGATGCCACCTGCCTCCTGAGCTCGGCCCAGCTGATCTCCCGCCTTTCTCCCGATTCATTGAGGTGGACTATCGCTGGTCCGGCAGAGGCGTTGGTCCTAAGCGCATGCTCGGCGTAGTTGAGCGTTGCCCCTTCAAACCATTTCGCTCCTGGCATCCGGCTGTCGGACAGTGCACTGGTATACTCCGAGCCCGACATGACACCGCCAGAATCCCAAATTGCTTCCCAGAACGGGCCGAGGTTCTCCACCGACCATCTCCAGACGTCTTCGTAGGCGGCTTCCCCAACGGACCTGCCTTCGAAGTGCGAATCCACGAAGCGCGTGATGTTGGCTCGTCTTTTCCAGTCTGCATCGGGCTCCCAGAGCGGGGTGGGGTGCTCCTGAGACGCCATAATCGGCTACCTCTTCATTGTGCGCGCGTGCGCTGGTCGAAAACCCTCGTATCCGACGCCTATGATGCCGACCCTGTCTGTCACGGCGTCGTTCCCCACGGAGAGGCGATATTATTCGTTTGCTTGAAGAAGACCATCCTCTTCAACCTTGCCGAGTCAGTTTTCTAACGATTCAGACTTGATGCTTCACGAGAACCGTTAAATGCGTCTCACAAGGGACGCAGCGATAGCTCTCGCCTTGCCCTTGTTCAGCGCCGAGCACAAGGTCCTTCTGGAGACCTTCTATCCGTCGAATCACGATGAATACTCGGAGATTCTTACCTCGCTGGGTGGGTTCATGGAGAAAGAGATTATGCCGCTTTCTCCAAAATTCGACCTCGGACAGGAACCCATTGGGCCTTATCGAAAGCGCCTGCTGGAGAACGGGATCTGTCAGATACCATTCCCGCCGGAACACGGCGGGCTCGGTCTCCCCTTCTCAGTCTACGCAAACGCCATAGAACTCCTCGGTGCTGCTGACGCGTCGATAGCGTTGAGTGTGGAGATCCACAACGCAGTCGCAGAAGGCATCTTCAGGTTTGGCAGCGATGAACAGAAGGCAACCTACCTCCCATCGCTCACATCCGGCAAGAAGCTCGCGTCGTTCAGCCTGACCGAGCCTGCTTCCGGCTCGGACGCAAGGAACGTCAAGACGACGGCGAAACTATCGAAGGACGAGTATGTCATCAACGGCTCGAAGACATTCATCACAAACGCGGGAGAGGCCGACCTCTACATGGCATTCGCCCGCACTGAGAAGGGGCCGTCCTGTTTCCTCGTGGACGCCCCGAACCCACGGATGAAGTTCGGGGAAGACATGAAGAAGCTTGGGATGAAGGGCTCAAGGACTTCAGAAGTCACATTCGAGGACTGCCGCGTCCCCAAGGAGAACCTCGTTGGGGTCGAAGGACACGGGATTGACTACGCGACTCAGATCCTGCATGGAGCTAGAATAATCGTGGCCGCCTTGAACGTTGGGATATCCAGACTCGCCTACGAGAAGACGCTGGGTTACAGCAAGCAGAGGAACGCCTTTGGTCGGCCAATCTCTGAGTTCCAGTTGACCCGAGAAAAGATCGCCGACATGAAGACCGGCATAAACGCCGGGAGACTCCTCTACTTCTACGCTTCCCGTCTCAAGGAATCGGGAGTGGACTACTCCTCCGAAGCCGCGCAGGCTAAGGTCTTCGCGACTGAAATGTCGCTCAAGGTTTGTGACGCGGCTATCCAGGTTTACGGTGGGTATGGGTACACGACCGACGAGCTTCATAGACACTGGAGGGACGCACGCCTCCTTACGATAGGCGAGGGTACATCCGAAGTCCTGAGGCTTCTAATAGCCAGTCGGGAACTGGCGAAGGCGCTATGAAGTTCGCTGTCTGCGTGAAGCATGCAGTCGACGAGAGCGAGCTCAAGATCGACTCCAGCGGTAAGCCTCTGCTCGAGGGTGCTCCGGCAAAGATGGGGACCTTCGACAAGAACGCGGTCGAGGAGGTTCTGCGCCTCCGAACCGCGCTCGGGGGGGAGGTTGTAGCGATTACCGTCGGAAAGGCCGAGGCAAGGAAGTCCCTCAAGGAGGCACTCGCGATGGGGGCGGACAAGGGTGTTCACGTCTTAGCAGACCCCCGGGCTCTGGACGCTTCAAGAACCTCCGAGCTGCTCGCGGCCGCGATTACCAAGACCGGACCATTCGACCTGGTCATCTGCTCCGAAGGCTCGTCTGACACTTACACCGGGCTCGTTCCGCCTATGGTCGCGGAGCGGCTGGGGATACCGTACATCGGGTATGTTAGGAAGCTCGAAGTGGCAGCCCAGACTGTCAAAGCGGAGAGGTCGCTCGAGGAGAGTCTGGAATCGGTCGAGTCCTCCCTGCCTTCCCTCGTGTCGGTGGTGAGCGAGATAAACGAACCTCGGTATCCTACCCTAATCCAGATAATGCAGGCTTCCAAGAAGCCTGTCGAAGAGCTTACCCTTCAGCAGCTGGGCCTAGGCGAAGTCCAGGTCTCTGTCCGAGTAATCTCGATGACCGCCCAGGCCATGAACAGGAAGCGCGTTGTCTTTGAAGGCTCGCCGGACGAGGCAGCCTCCAAGCTCGTCGATGCGTTGGCATCTGAGGGAGTGATACCTAAGTGAGCGAAGTCTGGGCCTTTTCCGAATCCGCTGCAGTCGCGAACGAAACCGTGTCTGCAGCGAAAGAGGTCGCTGCCGCTTGCTCGGGCCACGCCGTGGTGGTCGAAGTCGGTAGGGCGAGGACCTCTGTCTCCTCGCCGGGCAAGAAGCTCGTCATCAGGGGGCCGGACCTCACTGATGAATCCCCTGAAATGACGGCGGGGGCGCTCTACCTCGCGGCAAGAGAGGCGAAACCTGCCGTCATACTCGTAGGTGCTACGAAAAACGGAAAGGAAGTGGCTTCCAGGTTGGCCATCAAGTTGGGCAACGGTTGTCTCCCGGACCTTTCCAGGGTCTCCGCCGACGGCAAGATGTTGGTCGGTGAACGCGGCGAGTACGCTGGGAAGGTCATAACGAAACTGAGCAACCCCTTCCCCTGCGTGGCCGCAATCAAGGTCGGTGCCTACCCTGCTTTCAGCGGGTCGGGGGGTGAAGTCTTCGAGAAGGACGTAGGAGTGGTCGCAAGAAGCTCAAAGACTGTGGCCGTGAAGAAGAAGGAGGCGAGCACAGTGGACCTCCGGGCCGCCAAGGTGATAGTCTCGGCTGGACGCGGTGTGAAGAAGAAGGAGGACTTGGAGATCGTGGGGGCACTGGCCAAGGCCCTAGGGGGTGCGCTTGGCTGTTCGAGGCCCCTCGCCTCAGACCTAGGATGGCTCCCCGAGGAGTGCCACATCGGCCTGACGGGGGTCAACGTGAAGCCAGAGCTGTACCTCGCGGTCGGAATCTCTGGCCAGCTGCAGCACGTAGCAGGCATCAAAGACTCCAAGGTGATAGCCGCGATCAACACAGACAAGGACGCTCCGATCTTCCAGGCCGCAGACTACGGCATAGTGGGTGACCTCTATCAGTTGGTGCCCGCCATGCAGAAGGTCCTGTCTTCGAGGCACAGCTAGACCGCGCTCGTCTGACCCGGTCTTGTCGTGTGGGCTTCAATGCCGGGGCAGACTTCTTGGTCGAACCTGCTACCGCCCGTGCCTTCTCAGGTTGGGTTCTTGTTCTGAGCTTCGAGCGAGTCGGCAACCATCTCTGCAATGTCCCGTACTCTAAATCCGTCGGTCCCGATTGCATTCGCCGCGTCTTCAAACATCGTGATGCAGAACGGGCAAGCTACCGCGAGCGTCTTGGCTCCTGTCCCTCTTGCCTCCTCCAAGCGTATCAGGCCCACCTTCTTCTTCTCGGGCACCTCGTACCACATGTTGGCCCCCCCTCCCCCACAGCAGAAACCCGCCGTCTTCGACATCTTCATTTCTGCCAGTTCAAGTCCCTTAAGGGACTCGAGGACCTCTCGCGGCGCATCGAAGACGCCGTTCATCCTGCCGAGGTTGCACGGGTCGTGGTACGTCACCTCGCCGTCGAACCTGCCAAGCCGCAGCCTTCCTTCACCTATCAGCTGAGCTATCAGCTGAGAGTGGTGGACAACCTCGAAATTGGCGCCAAACTCCGGGTACTCGTTCTTGAACGTGTTGAAACAGTGGGCGCAGTGGACAATCACTTTCTTCACGGAGTACTTTTTGAGAGTCTCCAAGTTGCGCATCACGAGCTCCTGAAACCTTCCCTCCTCGCCCATCCTGCGAACCGGCTCCCCCGTGCACGCCTCCTCACTTCCCAGGACTGCGAAGTCCACATTTGCCGCTTTCATGATTTTCACCATCGCCTTCGTTACGCCCCGCCCTCTAGGGTCGTAGCTCGACTGGCACCCGACCCAGTAGAGGTACTCCGCGCCGGGCTTCTGCGCTAGGGTCGGAACGCCTAAGTCGGCGAGCCAAGTCTGCCTTTCTGACGCGGAGAGTCCGAATGGATTCCCGTTGCGCCCGACATTCTCGAGGAAGGCCCTCTTCTTTGGGTCCAGCTTGCCGTCGCTCACGAGCGTCCTGCGGAACTCAGTGATGTACCCTACCTGATCGATGAACACCGGGCACTCTGCGACGCAAGCATTGCACATCGTGCAGGCCCACAGCTCGGTCTCCCTGATCACGCCCTTTGAGAGCACGTCTTCTCCATCTCCCAGACGCATTTCACGAGACAGGTCCTGAACCACGAGCCTGGGTGAGAGATCGCGCCCGCTTGCATAGGCGGGACAGGCTGCCTGACACCTTCCGCAGTTCGTGCAAGCGTCCAGAGCGAGCAGTTGCAGGGGGGTGAAGTCAGATGTCTTCCTGAAGTTGGGAGGAGTCTCGACTTGGCCTGTTTCCAGCATCTTCTGCAGGTTGAAAGGCGTGCTGAGCCTCCCCATGGGCTTGACCGGGGCCATCGCTACGTTTGCCCCGGAAGTGAAGACGTGGACCAGCTTAGTGTACGGGACGGCGGCAATAAGGAGCATCACGGAGACCATGTGCAGCCACCAGAACCCCTGGTACAGCTGCCAAGCCCCCACCGCCTGGAGCCCGGTCATCCCGAGCAGCCTACCGAGAGCCCCGCCCACGGGCGAGAAGGACGCCCATGGCCAGAAGGGCTGGAGGTCCTTTGGACCACACGCCCCAACTTGGCCAGAGCACACGAACCGGAGCGCTTCCACGAGGAACCCCGAGACTCCTATCCAGATCAGCATCCCGAGGACGAACCCGTCGTCCCACCTAGTTTCGAGCCTATCAAGGCGCATCACGTATCGACGGTAGACCGCAATCAGCAGCCCCACCACGAACGCGATGCCTAGGACATCGCCCAGGAACTCGAGGGTCAGGTACAGGCTCCCCTGAAGGTAGGTGATGCCGAAGAGTCTCAGAAGGAAGTCATCTTGGATGAAGATCAGGGTCGTGTACGCCAGGAGCATGAGGAAACCGAAGAAGAGGGCCCCGTGCATTATCCCGCCCGATTCCTCGTTGATGACTTTCCGTTGCCCTAAGCCGAACTTCAGGAACCTCTTCAGCTTGGTGCCGAAATCCCTGGACACCAGGCGGAGGAACTGTCGGAGCCCGATTTTGTACCGCCTTAGATGGCGGTAGAGCCCGTAGAACATGACTACGAAGCTGATGAAGAAGAGGACGTACATCACGTCGTACGCGTAACCCGGCATCAGGAGTTCCCTGGTAGGAACCACCGCCATGCAGGCAGTCCGCCCCCTGGTGCGTTTTTACGCGTTTCTGGGTTCTGCGGGTCCCGTTGGGGAGGAGTGCTTCCGCAGCACCTTGCCCCCTCCGGCGGGGAGCATCCTCAGTACCTCGTCGACAGAGACTCGCGCCTTGGCTTCGTCCTCGGGGCCTCCCAGGTCCCTCAGGATCCTCTTCGCCGTATCCGAGCTCTTCTCCTTTTGCGGCCGGACCACGACATACGACACTGCCACGGTCTTGATGGCGCTCTCGGGTCCGGACACCACTCTGCCCTCCCGGTCCAGGCCGACAGCCAGCTCCACCAGGTTGTGCTGTACGGAGTTCTTCTTCCCCTTGATGAGGAAGCTCCCTTTGGGCAGGAACTCGCCACTCGGTGCCGAAGCTGACACCTGGTCGCTGTTGACCCAGTACGCGTCCGCGGAACCCAGTCCCGTCTTCCAGGCACTGCTGAAGGCAACTGTGGCCTGTGCCATTTCGCCGACCTCGGTTTCTGTCTGCTCTTTCCCCCCCTTGAGCACAAAGAAGGGGGAGCCGAAGAGGTCTGCATGGTAGACCACGTCGCCCTCCTGGAGATGCCTCCTCACGAGCGTTGCGTTTGAATGGGCGTCTCTCCCTCCGAGCGCGAGCCTTCCCCTGCTAGTGAAGAACCATCTGAACTTCTCATACCATTCCTGCTTCCTCCTCGCGAGCCTCTTGGTCGCATGCCTTCCTTCGGCGTTGACAATGGGGATTCTCCTAGAGAGGCGGGCCACAGTCTCCCTGATGTCCACGACCCTATCTTCCGCCTTCTTCGCCCCGTCGTAGAGCAGCGAAGCCGCCGCGGCTGGGGACGCCGGGTCGACCCTCGGTTTCAGTCCTCCGTTGAGTACGATCTTGTTGGCATCGGCTGCCGAAGCAGCCCGGGCCGCCTCAGCAGCGAGAGAACGGAGCCTCGACGCCTCCCGAAGCAGGGATGTCTCCTCGGACTTCAGGTTCGATATGGTTGCCTCGAGTTCTCGGCGTTCCCTGTCCTCTCGTCTGTCAGTCGGAGCGGCCCCTTCAATCACCTCTTGAAGGAGGATATCATCGCAGAGGGACGAGACCGTCTGCGACTCTCTCTTCACCTTCAGCCTCTTGGGAGGGACCACGAAGATTTCGTCTCCGTCCTCCGTCTCGCACACGCAAGGGTGGGGTCTCTCTTGCGCTTCTTCCAGCATCTCCCTCAGGACGCCCGTGACCTCTGCCTCCCTCCCCTCGAGCTGCGAGCTGGCCGCCTCTGCGTCGAGAGAGAGCCTCGTCAGGGCTTCGGTGACGTACTTCCTAGGCAGCGACACGTGCTTCCCGATTGCCTTGCCGACGGTCTTCTCTGCCTTCGCCATCTCGAGCACATCCTTCGGTCCGACGGCCGAGGGGCTTAGCCTCCTCTGAGCCGGTGCGGAGTATGCCATTCCTCTGACGAGTCTCCGTGACGTCGACTTGACTTCATTCTTCAACAGCAGGATTGTCCCGTTCCCATCCACGAGGATGATGTTTCCGGGGGGCATCAATTCGACTATCAGTCTCTTGGTCGATTCGCCTTCCCCGAAGTCCAGTTCGAAGACCCGGTCTAGGTCGACTTGGGAGGCCCCTGCAAATCGCGCCCTTTCCAGCTCGCCCCTCAGCCTCGAAGTGAAGTCTGTGGTCTCGGCTCTCTCGGACACCCTTTCCGAAATCCAGACCCCGAGACTGGGTGAGGCGACCAGCCACACGTCTTCGCCTCCTGGCTTCCTGAAGCGGAGCAGCTGGGCGTCTCCTAGCGTGTAAATGTTATTAACGTAGGTACCTCGCAGCGTCGAACCAATCTCCTTGATGAGCGCCAAGACCTCGAAGCCAGCGAGTTCTGTCACAAAGGCTACGGCCCCGCTGCCATTTGATAAGCTATATTGGCTGAGAATCGGTTTGGGTGTGCTCGGTGGGATGGCGGCAGACCGGGTCTTTGTCCCTGGTGACTACATCGACGGGTTGCTGATTGGGGTCATCTTCTATCTCGCATCCTACTACCTCGCGCGGTATCTCTGGTTCAAGGAAGCGGCGCGTGAGAACCTCGGGAAACTCTACAGCACGGGAGTAGGGGGTTACGTACTGACTTTCTTGTTTACGTGGATTCTGCTCTTTACGCTAATCCCTGCATAAGCTTCGCGTAGTCCAACAGAGTTTCGGCGTATCCTCTGTCGAAATCGTCGGCCATCTGACTCGACTCTACGGACTTTGCGGCCCTGGCTATCCTGTCCTGACCCCACGACTGGAGCGTCCCTTCCTTACCCTTTGATATGCTGGCATAGATTCCGGCAGCTGCAAACAGGCTGCCTCTTTCTCTTTCGCTCTTGACCTCTGGCGAGAGAGCGTCGAGCATCCTTTTCGCGCCCTCCAAGTCGGAGTTCCTGAGAGATTCCAGGACCGATGAAACGCCTTCGTGCACGGTCTTACTCGTCAGCACGGCTGTCAGCTGGTATTTAGCCTTCCTAAAGCATCCGACCTAGCCAGATAGACCATTGAGTTAACTCGTTTACGCTGTCTGACAGGTTCGCCACGGTTTGACTCTGCCGTGACCTCTCGACCAATTCGTCTGCCCCCGATGGTACCTCTGTCTTCCAGTTCAGATGAATTACGAAATGTCCTGCGTGTCAGTCAGTGCGCGCGTGTGAAACCGACACTACGATAGCGGTTCCGGGCAGAGCAGAACTGGTGGAAGGAGATTAATACAGGCCAAATTCCCGCTGGCCCGTTGCCGGGCCAAAGAAAGGTCTACGTCGTCTCTGGAGGGGTTACAAAGTTCGCAAAGGCCCACCCCGAGATGGACTTCCGGCTGATGGTCAAGAGGGCCTACGACTACGCCATGAAGGACCTGCCCAAGCTCAAGCCCTCAGACATAGAGAGCAGCAGAATCTGCTACTTCTCGGACCACTTCGCCAGGCAACTGAAAGCCGCCTCGATGGTGCAGGACTTCCTCGGGCTGAACCCCAAGGACTCCAGAAGGATAGAATGGGGAGGCGCCACGGGGGGACAGGCCATCCAGGCCGGATGGGAGGCCATCGCCAGCGGGAGGAACGACGTGTGCCTGGTCGCCGGCTTTGAGACTATGTCTAGCGTCGAGACCTGGAAGGGGAACGAGTTCATCGCGCTCGCGTCGGACACCAACTTCGACTACCCGGTCGGGGGGTTCTATACGGGCTACTACGCCCTGATGGTCCAGCGTCACATTTACGAGTTTCTGAGGAAGAGGAAGTACGGGAAGATCAAGGACGAGAGGAAGGCGCAGAGGGCGGCGATCGAAGAAGCGAGGAGGGTGATGGCCATGGTGTCGGTGAAGAACCACATCAACGCCATGCACAACCCGTACGCCCAATATCCGGAAAGGCAGACGATGGAGGGGGCACTCGGCGGAGAGATGATTGCCCACCCACTGAACCGGCCGTCCATCTGTGCGATGAGCGACGGCGCTGCCGTCATGATCCTCGCGTCGGAGAACGCCGCATTCAAGTACACCGACCATCCGGTGCTGATCAAAGGCGTCGGTTGCGGCACGGACACGATGAGGTTGGCCGACAGGCCCCACGGGAAGGTCCCTCTGTTCAGTTGGGAGACCAAGGAATACTACTCTGACCTCGAGTACCCAGGAGTGCATTCCTTCAGGGCCGGGAGGACCGCCGCCTTGGAAGCCTACAAGAACGCGGGGATAGGTGACCCTTCCGAGGAGCTGAGTTTCGTGGAGCTGCACGATGCCTACGCAAGCTCCGAGATACAGACCTACGAAGATATCGGCCTATGCAGGTACGGCGAGGGATACGACTTCGTCGACCAAGGATACCCCTTCCTGAACAACATCGACTACGGGTTCAAGCTCCCTCACAGAGGAACCATCCCGGTGAATCCATCGGGGGGCCTCATCGCCTGCGGGCACCCGGTGGGCGCGACCGGGATAATGCAGGGGGTGTTCGCTTTCTGGCAGCTCCAGAACTCCATTGCGAAGCACTTCGGGAACAACAAGCTGCAAGTGAAGGGAGCTAAGCGCGGACTGATACACTCACATGCAGGTACAGGGAGCTCAGTCACCGTGAGCATTTTGGAGAGGGTCTGAGTTGGCAGGGCCCAAGAAGTTCGCGAAGTTCAGGGACGTCATGGAGGAGGTGAAGAAGACTGGGGCAGCCATCTACACGAACCCAGTGGGAACCAAGGATTTGGTTGTCCTTTCGCCTTACAACATCAAGTACATCCACAGCTACGCCCAGGATTCGAAGTTCTTCCTCGGGCTGGCGGAGGGGAAGCTTCTCGGAAGCGAGTGCAAGAGCTGCCACTACAAGTACGCCACACCCCGAAGCCACTGCATGAATTGCGGAAGCGAAACGAAATGGATCAGGCTTCCACTCCAAGGAAGGGTCCACTCGTGGACCACTTGCTACTACGGCAGCGAAGAGTTCCTCAAAGAGACACCGTTCAACTTGGCCTTGGTGGAGTTTGACGAAGTAGATACCCTGCTACTGTCGAGGCTGGTAGGAATAGATGAGAAGGACATCTACATCGGTATGAAGGTGAAAGCGGAGTTCAACAAGTCCCCACGCTACCTCATCTCGGACGTTCACTTCGTTCCCGCTGGTGGGAGGACTCCTTCCCGTAACTGAAGGAAGCCTATGTTCGAGTCAAGCATGACAGCGCGCGCGCACTGAGGGGCAGTCGTGAGAACGGCCGCCCGGCCGTAGGAATCTGTCGAGGCGTCAGGTCCGACCTAGTTCAGACCTGTCCTGCTCAGAGAGGCGAGTACGCTTTGGCCCGTGGACAACTTGGTCGCCCTTACGGAGTCTCCGTCCCTCTCCAACAGAATCGTCGCGTAGACCATCTGTTCCACTGTCCTGCCTCCGATCGCGACATCGTGCGACGGTCCGAATGTCACCCGGTTGGTCAGGAGGTATGCTCTCCCGTTGAGGTAGGCATCCCTGGCAGTCTCGCTCAGATACAGGTCGAGGGCTCCCTGCCTCTCGGCGAGGTTCGACCTGCCTGGCAGGGCGATCGTGAAGTTCCTAGTCAGCGTGTCGACGACGACCAGCGAACAAGCTGCAGTCCCCTCCCTTGCGTTCATCTTGGTAACGGCCTCTGTCTGTTCGACGAACGAATCGGTCCTCAGGTACACGATCCTCTCAAGGAGACCGGCGGGGTCCCATCCCCGGGCCTCCGCCATCCCTACGAGCCTTTCAGGTCTGAAGGTGCCTTCGGTGTCGACGAAGAGCGACTTCTTGCCCTTCCGTGCGGCACAAAGGACTGCCTGCATGGCCAGCTGCGTCTTCCCTGCGTTGCTCCTCCCGTGCATTTCGATCACGCGGCCCCCTCGATAACCGCCCTCGAGGAGTCCGTCTAGGGTCACCGACCCTGAACTGAGCGTCGGAAAAGAGGCTGTCCGCTTCACCACATCCGTTCCCGTCAATTCTGGAGTCATCTGCCGTCCAACGACCTGTCTTCGCTGTCGTTTCAATACCGATGTCTTTTTAACTCTGACACGGCGCCCCGAGCAAAAGCCCGAATGAATTCTCAGCCCCCTCCTCAGGCCAAGCGCCCACTAAGCGTCCTCCAGAAGGCGACCAACAAGCAGGTCTCGGTTACGCTCAAGAACGCACTCGAGTACAGAGGAAAGATGTCCAACGTCGACTCGTACATGAACGTCATCCTGATGGATGCAGAGGAGTTGGAGAATGGTGCGAAGAAGGCCAACTACGGGAAGGTCGTGATTAGGGGCAACAATGTCCTCTACATCCAGATCGAGGATCGGATCTAGGGAAGCTCCTGCACGCTGCAGCGGTCCCTCTATGCGGAGGAGATTCGGCTCTAGGGCTCTGTGAGTTCACGAGGTCAATCCTACAGAAGTCTGAGCTATTCTAGGCTCTCTTCCTCGCCGGTCGCGAAGAGGAGCGCCTTCTTCTCGTCAAGCTCAACCCCGTAGGCTTTCCGGAAGAACTTGGCGACGGCCGTCACGTCGTGTTCGAGCAACTCTCTGCAGTTGGGATGATTCACTCCGACCGCCTGGGGCCAGTCTATCAGCCACAGCGCAGCTCCGGTGGTGAGGATGTTATACTCGCTGAGGTCGGCGTTGACCAGCCCGGCCTTGAGGAACGCCTTCCTGATCGATTCGATGACGGTGCGTGCCGCCGCCTCAGGGTCCTCAAGCTCCGGTCTCTGCGAAAGCCTGACACCTGACAGCTCCTCCAGCAGAACGGTGCTCCTATTGAAGGCAATCGCCTTGGGGAAGACGGGAGACAAGCCCTCGAGCTTCTTCAGTGCTGTGTACTCCCTCTTTGCGGCCTCGTAGTTAGCCGTCATCCAACTCCGCATCTCGGCGCCTTCTTTGAACCTCTTCTTCCTCACCCTGGTGAAGCTCGTCCTTCCGAGCTTGTAGAACTTCAGGGCGAGCGGCGAACCCTCCTCCGTGAGCGTCTCGTAGACGTCCGACTCCTTGCCCTTCGCAATGACCGCACCCAAAGCGAAGATCAGGTCCCTCTTCACGTAATCTCTGAGCGCCATGGCCTCGACCGCTTCCTTCGTCAGGGCGTATCCAGACCCCCGCCGGCTCACCAACTCCCTCTTCTCGAGCTGTCCGACTGCGAACCGCACCCGCTCAGGAGGGAGCCGGCTCATCCGCGCAAGCCTGCCGATGTCAGCCGTCCCATGTCCGGTGGCTGCCTCTTCCAGCCCAGCCAGCGTCCTCCACTCTTCGTCCTTCAGCGACTTCAGGACGCGGGCCGCCCGCTCAGTTGTCGACATGGTCTAGCCTCCGGCTTCCTTCCGCGCAGTGATAAACGAGAGGGGGGGTCGGTTGGGTCCCGCTTGAGGCCCGAGGAGGCTGGTCCCGCACACAGGGTCGACACAGGCCGCGTGGTTTCGAAATTCTGGTTCGTTTTCACCAAGGATGTCCTGACGAATCCATTTGTCCGGCTCGATTCTGCTATCTCAGGCGCGCGCGTATCGAGTCCCCGTAGACAGCCCAGTATCTGTCCACTCCAGGCTTGATTCTCTTCGAGCGTCCGCCACCCTTGGTGACCCAGAGCCCCACCCCGTCTTTGACAGACCCGATCTCCTGGATTGGTATCCCTGATCCTGCGAATTCATCTTTCACATCGTCGAGCCTGTCCGGGTTGCACGTCACTATGAGCGTCCCTTCGCTGAGGGACTCGAGGGGGTCGAGACCAAATGCTCCACAGACCGCGGCGACCTCTTCTGAAACGCTGATCCTACCTTCGTCTACATGGAACGCGGTTTCCGAAGCGTATGCCATCTCTTCAAGGCCTCCAAGGACGCCTCCTTCGGTAGCGTCGTGCATCGATGTTATTCCGCCTCTGCCAAGGCCGATTCTCGCAGCAGTGAGGGCGTCGGTCACGGTCGAACACGATCTGATGAGCTTCTTCGCACGCGATGCCCTCAGGCGGCCCACCTTCCCTTCCGCATAGCGTGGAAATGAGAGCGCCAGCGAGGCGGTTGCCTCGATGCCCGCCTGTTTGGTCATCAGAATCGCGTCGCCTGGTCTTGCCATCGAAGGATCGACGAAGCCTCCTCTGCGCCCGAACCCGAACATCGATCCCGCCCCGACAATCGTGAACCCTGCCCCAGGATAGCTCCCGGTGTGTCCGGCGGCGATCGTGATCCCCAGCCTGCGGCACTCCTCCCCAATCGACCGTACGTAGTCTTCGCGCTGGGCGTCGCCCAACTCAGGTGGGAAGTTGAAGCTGAAGGTCGCGTACTCGGGTCTCAAGCCCGATGTGGTGTAGTCCGACGCGATTAGATGGACGCTCAGCCAACCCGACAACTCCATCCCGAGCGATGGGATGACAGAGACCGGATCGACCGTCAGAATCATGATTTTCTTCCTACCGAGCCCGATCACAGCGTTGTCCATCCCCCGTCCCGGACCCTTGATGACCTCCGATCTCTTGACACCGAGATTCCGGTAGACGACCCCTTCGAGGAGCTCCCTGCCCGCCTTTCCATAGATGATCTTGCCGCGACTAGCCCCGGACTCCACGTGCAAGAACATCCCCATTCAACGGAATACGTTCAGGATGTTCCTCTGCAACAACAGGAACAGGATGAACTCCGTAATGACGAACTCAGGAAGTAGAAACGCTCCGTTGTACAGTGCTGAGTACAGCGCTGGGCTCTCTCCCGCGGGGGCCTCCGACGAGAAGAAAATGATTCCAGAAGCGAAATGGCAGATGAACCTCCCACCTATCCCGATGACTGGACCGAGCAACGGAACCAGGAGCGACCTTGATTTCAAGGAGGATGCTCCTTCCCTTTTCCCCGGCCAGTAGCTCACGAGCCCTGACAGCCCAAGTGCTCCGAAGGCCAGCGGATAATCGAGGAGCACCTGCCAAGGCACGTTCCATATGAAGGGTTCAAGATCCAACACAATCATTCCGAAGACAACTCCGGCAAAAACCCCTACTTTGGGTCCCCTCCGCAGGGATAGAAGAATGATTGGGGCCATTGAGCCCAACGTGATTTCTCCCCCTTGGGGGAAGGTGAATATCTTCACCATGAAAAGGACGCTAGAAAGAGCCACCATGACAATGGCTTCTGCAAGGACGCGAATGCTTAAGCCGCTTCTCTTCTCGCCCGCGCCGCCCATATCGGCGCGGACTCTCTGGGCGTTTATAAACGAGTAAATAACCGACTTATGTCATGCAACCTCCCGACGAGGTCATGACGGACTATTTCCTCCCGCCGCTCCGGCAGCTGGTGGCAAGGTCGTTGCACCGTGAAGGATTCTCCCAGACGAAGATCTCATCATTGCTGGGTATCACTCAAGCGTCAGTCAGTCACTATTTGTCTTCAGAAGGGCAGAGACCTTACTCTGTGATGGCATCCATGTCAGTGAACAGGGAAGACGCCGACACATACGCTGCCTTGCTCTCCGAGGAGGTCAAGAGGAACCCTGTCGACGCCGTTGAGACAATTCGCACAATCTGGTCGGATTTGCTAGGCCGCGGCTCGGTCTGCGACCTCCACAGGAGGATGTACCCGTCGCTCGCCCAGTGCGATGTCTGCATGAAGGCCTACGGCAGGAAAGCCGACAGGAATGCGGCAGTTGTCGATGAGGTGGCTCAGGCAGTGAGGCTGATCGAGTCATCGTCAAGTTTCGCGTCTGCGATGCCGGAGGTCTCGGTCAACATCGCCTGTGTCGCAGGAGAATCTGGAGAGCCAGGTGACGTCGTCGCCGTCCCGGGAAGAATCGTCCGGGTCAGGAACATGGCAAGGTCTCTGCAGGCACCTGAGTGCGGCGCCTCCAGGCACATGGCCAGGGTCTTGCTCCTCGTCAGGAAAAGGCACCCCGACTTCCGTTCGTGCATCAATTTGAGGTATGATGGCAAGATGAACCGAATCCTGAGGCGGCTCCACCTCAGAACGATCACCGTGGGGGGATATCAGGCCACAACCGGGGAAGACCCAACGTTGCGAGCGCTTGCGCGGGCAATGCTTGCGTCGCAAGAGCGATTTGATGCGGTCATAGACTCAGGCGGCGAAGGCGTCGAGCCGAACGTCTACATTTTCGGCGCTGGCGCGAGAGAGGTCGCCCGACAGGCGCTGCATATCGCTGAACTCTACGCGGCTGGCTAGGGTCTAACCTTCAGCGTTTCTTTCGTGCGCTTGATGCCTTCAAGCAAGCTGAAACGAAGGCCACGTAGATTGGCTCCGGATTCTCCGGCCTGCTCACGTACTCGGGGTGGAACTGCGTCCCCATGTAGAAAGGATGCCCATCGAGCTCCATAATCTCTGCCCTACGGCCATTGTCGCTGAAGGCGACGTAGTGCATCCCCGCCTCCTCGAACCTCTTCAGATACTTCTGGTTGAGCTCGAACCTGTGCCTGTGCCGCTCGCGTATCTTCTTCTGCCCGTAGATGTCGAAGGCCCTGCTTGGCTTCTTTAGGAAGATGTCGTGCCCTCCAAGCCTCATCGTGCCCCCCAGGTTGGAGACCTCCCGCTGGTCCGGCAGGAGGTCGACCACCGGGTGAGGTGTCTCCGGGTCCACTTCGGTGGTGTTCGCCTTCTCGAGCCCGAGGACGTGCCTTGCAAACGCGACGCTAGCCAGTTGGAAGCCGAAGCAAAGGCCGAGGAAGGGTATTCCTGAGACACGGGCATGGTTCGCCGCCGCGATCTTGCCCTCGACCCCCCTGCTTCCGAACCCCTGGGGAATGACGACCCCGTCGTAGCCGTCTAAGAGCCCGAGCTTCGCACTATCTTCCTCGATCACCTCGGATTCGATCCAATCTATATTGGACTTCGCTCTATTGACTGCGCAGGCGTGCATCAGCGCCTGATTGACGCTCACGTAGCTGTCAGCCAGGCTTGCGTACTTGCCTACCATCGCGACCCTGACCGTCTTCGACTGGTCGAGGAACCGGGCGGCTACCGCGTTCCATCTGCTGATGCTTAGCCGCCTCTTGATCCCGAACTGCCTAAGGATCGGCCTGAGCACCCCCTGCTCCTCAAGAAGCCTAGGGACCTGGTAGATTGAAGTCACGTCGGGGTTGGATATCACGCTCTCCACGGGCACGCTCGTGAAGAGCGAGATCTTCTCCTTGGTTTCCTTGGGAAGTGCCCTCGAACTCCTGACGACTATGATGTCGGGCTGGAGACCTATCCTGCGCATCTCTTGGACGCTGTGCTGGGTGGGCTTGGTCTTCATCTCGCCTACCACCGACAGTTCGGGAGCGAGGCTCACGTGAACGAAGAGCGTCCTAGACTGTCCCTCCTCCATCCTCATCTGCCTGAACGCTTCGAGAAACGGAAGACTCTCGATGTCTCCAACCGTCCCACCGCACTCGATTAGAAGAACGTCGACCTTCGAGTCGGTGGCCAGCTGCCTGATCCTTCGCTTGATTTCATTCGTGATGTGGGGGATTATCTGGACCGACTTGCCAAGGAACCTCCCCTTCCTCTCGTCGTCGATGACCTTGTTGTAGATCTGGCCGGTCGTTATGTTGTTGGCCTTCGACATGTTCCTGTTGAGGAACCTCTCGTACGTCCCCAGGTCCATGTCAGTCTCGCCGCCGTCATCAGTGACGTAGACTTCCCCGTGGGTGATGGGGTTCATGGTCCCGGCGTCGAAGTTCAGGTACGGGTCGATCTTAAGACAGGTTACTTCGAGACCCGACAACTCCAGAAGCTTAGCTACTGATGATGCCGTGATGCCCTTGCCGAGGCCCGACATCACTCCGCCCGTGACAAAGAGATACTTCGGCATATACCAAGTGAAGGTCGTGCGTAATTAAGGGTTGTGAGCATCGGTTCTGGTAAGTTAGCGGTTGACGCCGAAGATTGTTGTCGGTGTTAAGACGCGAGCAGAAAGTCGTAAGAGGGTCAACCCGCGAGACATTGGTGGCATGACGCCTTGTGGGAGAGGCGTTGCGAAAACCTTCATCGCCTTGTTGGTAGTGGCGGTCGTGATTATTGGCTTCGTGGCGTTGGTAGTGCTGTTCAACATGCCAAACGCAAACCATCTGACTGGGACTTCGACATCGAGTAATCAGACTTGCACACACATGACTGTTTCAAACTACAGCGACTATTGTTCCGCCCCTTTGAGCTACACTCAACTGCAAGACTTCGTGAACCGCTCCACGGTGCCCCCTGAATACAGGGAGGGCGCAATAGTCCTCCATGTTGGCTATCACCCTTGCACAATCTGGTTCTACACCCTACCCAACGCGACCGATGTCGTAGTCTATCTTGGGACTGACAAGGCCGCTCAGACCTGCGAGTAGTGCTGCTCATCAACCGCGCTTAACAGGAAGACGAATCAGACCCATCAACCGTCAAGTTACCAGAGCCTGAGCATCGGCGGTCGCAGAGGAGACCTTCTCTCGCCTGTTCGGACTCAGGCAGGATCTTGTCAGGACACGGGCTGAGTGATTACGGCGAGATCGGAAACATCGACCAACAGTTTGCTAACCCTCTCTAGGGAACCGAGCGTCTCTGCCACAGAGGCGCCCTGGGCGACTGGGAGCTGTGCGATCCTTCCTAGGTCCCGACTCATCTCCTGGGATAGGGCGTTGACAGTCATCTTAATGGAGCGGGGCCTGCCCGGCCTCCTGGAGATGAACGCCTGCGTAGCCAGATCGTTCATCTGCTTCAGCCTCGACACACACGCCGCGAGTTCGCGCGAGAGTTGCCTGGAAGTCCGGGAATAGTGCAGTTTTTTCGAGAGCTCCGCCACCGCGTCTCCGACGCTCTCGAGGAAGCTGGCAAGAACTCGGTAGTCCAGAACATCGACGGGCGAAAGCCCGTAGCTCTCGGCAATCTCCGGCCGCATTATCGCGGCCCTGATTGCCCGCACCAGCAAGAAGTAGAGCCGGTCGACCTCGTCGTCGCGCTCTGCCACGAGCGCCAGGAGCTTGGCGTCTCCCTTGGTCAACCCCTCTGTAATGTCTCTGAGCATGCCGTCGAGGATGCTGGACATCCGCCTGACTATCTTCTCCGGAATGATCGCCGATGACTCGAGCAGGAACTGGACAACAACCCTCTTGGAGTCCTCGTCCATTATCTCCAGCCCTACCAGGTGGGCTATCGTTGCCTTCAGCTTGGCCCTGTCTTCCCTGGAAATTACCTTCTTGCCAACGATTCTGATCACGTCGAATCCGAGTAGATAGGCCCCTGTGATATCGTTCATGACCTCGCTCAGGTCCTCCCCCGGATACTCCACCTCGATCTCCCTCGGCTTGTCGGCGACGTCCTCGATTGGCCTCACAATCAGCTTCCTGGCCGAGAGCTCGTCGACGGCCATCGTCGCCCCCTTCTTCACTCCGTTCCTCTTCGCCCAGTCCTTCGGCAGAGAGATGAGGAGGGTCCCGCCACCCATCTCGAGGACCTTGCGTGCGTCCATGGCTCTATATGACGAACGGGTTCTCTATATCTCTTCGGAGAGACGGATTGGTGATGGCCCTGCCGTGCATCTTCTATGCGGTTGAGATGTCCTTTTGACTTCATTCTTGTTGGCTTCTGAAAAGCGGTGCCCACCTCGCGCAACCCTCGCTTCACTGATCCACTCGGGCCTAGGACATTTCTTCAAGACTTCCGCAGAGTATTTATTGGCTCGGCGCTGCCGAAAGCAAGTCATGTCTCTATCCGCTTCACTGGGGGGTTGTGGTTCCGCGAAGGCCCCCGGCCACAGAGGTGATTGAACCCTGGCCAGAACTGCAGTCATACTGAGAATCACAGGGCTCGTGCATGGGGTCTTCTTCAGGGCCTCGATGGCCGAGCTGGCCGCGAGCCGTGGCGTAACGGGATGGGTCAGAAACATGGCTGACGGTTCGGTCCAGGCCTTCCTCGAAGGCGAAGAAGAGAAAGTGAGGCGAGTCGTAGAATGGGCGAAACATGGCCCCCCGCGGGCCCGGGTCGACTCGGTCAAAGTGGAGAAGGTCAGGCTCAGGAACTCGAAGAGCTTCCGGATCGAAGGCTAGAGCCATACAAGCAGCGGCTGGCGGCAAAGGGCCAGTCTCCCAACAGTTTCAAGCAGCTCCGCCACCAGATCCGCGCCACCGACTAACGTTTTTAGCGACAGCAAACAGACACGTCCCGTTGGACTCCTCTGAGAGGGATGTCAAGAAGGCTGCCGAGCTCAAGCTCTGGCTCGAAGGAAGGATAGCCGAGCTTCAGGACGAAATAGAGAGGCTCAAGGAGTCGCTCGGGTACGTGGATGCGACTCTCAGGGCCTCCACCTTCAGACCCGCGAACGAGATGATGGCAGAGGCAAGGCAGGCGCCCGAAATAAGGGAGCTCAAGCGAGACAAGGGCGACCAGGTTATAGCGAGGGCGTCGGTTACTTCAGATAGCGTCTCCGTAGAGCCCAGTGATAGCGTGACCCTGAAATCCGCGACCCCTCCCTTCAAGTCGTTCCTGCTGGGCAAGATCTTGCAGGGTATGAAGACCGCAGACCTGGACCTCATTTCCAAGGGGAAGCTGGGGAAGGGCATGGAGCTACGGTTCGACGTCGAAGAGAGCGACGGCGCGATCACGAAGCTGATAGTCGAGAACTACAGAGAGAAGGCCAGGCTCAACGAGATCCTGAACACGGTCTCATGGACCTTCTCCAGAATGCTCGAGAAGTAGTCAGCGAAGAGCAACGAGGACGTCCTCGACTTTCGGGGGCGAAGGGCTGTCTGCGGTCAGGTAGAGCTCGGCCGCTGCGTTGGCGAATCTCAGTCTCTCGGGATCACTGAGGTTCTTCAACCTGCAATAGATCGAGCCGGCATTCCACACGTCGCCTGCTCCCGTCAGCCTGCGGACCTTCACTCTCTTAGTACGGGCCTGAATGACCAAGCCTCCGTTGCTGGAGAATGACCCTCTCGAAGTGTGGACGTCAAGGCTCACCCGAAGCCTCTCAGCGACAACTGCGCACGTCTCTCCTAGGCCCGCAGCCTTCAAGCCTAGAAGTCGCGCAGCCTCGAGGGCTTCATGTTCATTCAAGCTCATCCAGTCAACTAGCCTCCTCTTCGTGATGACCGCCAGGAGGCTCACGAATTCCTGCAGCCTGTCTCTAAAGTCAGCTGGGTCGAAGAAGATCGTCTTCTCCCTCCCAAGCCTGTTGCGCAGGCCGGTGAGGAGCCTGGTCCCGCTCTTGTTCGCAGCCCAGTTCACGGAGCAGATTACTCGAGCTCCTCTCAGTGCCTCCCAGTCATCCGAATCCAAGAGGTCAGGCCCGAAGTCCTTCGCCCCGCCTCCGTGCCCCAGCATGACGTTGACTTCTCCCTCGAGTGCAACGGTGAGGCCGGGAGGCTTCGGCTTGACCCTGACCACCGCGTCTAGGCCTTCGAACGGCCCCCTGAGCATCCGCTCGTGGATCGTATCACTGTGGGTGATCAGCAGCGTCCGGAGACCCAGTTGCGCGAGAGCGTACGCCAGATTGACCGCGTTGCCTCCGCGGACATCCTGCTGCGAGACGCCATGGACGCCTCCTCCTCCCTGATTCGCCTTCCTGACGACCGCCTCGGCCAGCCTGGGGATGCTCCTAGTGTGCACCAGCCTATCGACAAAGAAGTCGTGCATGACCGCGACGTCGAAACCCCGGCTCAAGCTACTTCGGACCCCTCGGATTCTCGACTACCATGGGCCCGTTGGATTCCTCAATTGTCTTCTTGGCTGGTTGTATCTCAACGAGCAGCTCCATCTTCGTGTCCCGCATTGCATCTAGGTCGCCCACAGGAGACTACCTGACGAACATTCCATCCCGCGACCGCAGCCATCACGTCCGGGGGCCGCATACTTCCTATTCGTACGCCCTCGTAATCTTGACGCCGTCTATCAGCATCCACGGACAGAGCGTTGGCGTGTCGACCTCCCACCATTCTATCCACTCTCTATCCTTCGAAAGGAGTTGGACCGAGGAGAACATCCTCGAGAGGTCGTCGCCCGCGCGCATCCCCTTGAGAGGCCGCGTCACCTTTCCGTTCTCTACGAGGTACGCTCCGTCCCTTGGCACCGTTGAGAACTCGCCCGTCCTGGTGTTCTTGAACCGAGTGTACCAATTGCTCGTGAGAATGATTCCTCTCCTTATTTCCTTGACCATCTCCTCATACGATGAGTCGCCCGCTCCGACCTCGTGGTTCCAGCCGTGGGGGGTGACCAGACCCGCGCTTCCTGTGCTCTCCGTCTTCCACTTCTTCGCGGTCGTGAGGTTATGGAAGTAAGTCTTCAGTATCCCGTTCTGGATGACTGGGGTCGACCTCGTCCGGGTTCCCTCGTCGTCGAAGACCCGTCCGCCGAGTCCACCCTTCACGGTCCCGTGATCAGTAAGGTTGAACGACTCAGCCGCGACCTTCTTGCCGAGCTTCTCCACTAGATAGGACGTGCCGGCGTCAACCGAGAATGCCGACGCCGCATATCCGACTGTCTCTACTATGTTCGATGCTACGGTCGGGCTCAGCAGGACTGGATAGGCTCCGGGCTCTGGCTCGGATGCCTCTCTCATCCTCTTCGCGTCCCCTCCGGCCCTTCTCCCGGCATCTTCCGGGTCGAATCCAGCGAGGGTCGAGGAGCAACTCAACCCGTGCCCGCTCGCGTCCTTCTCCGCAAAAGACCTGATGTTGAGCGTTATCGACGTCCTCGCATCGGAGCCCCTCGTCCCCGTAGAAGTCAGGATTGTGTACCAGACCGTACCTGCGTCGATCACGCCTGCCGACCTCTTGCCCCCGGCGGCAAGTGACGCAGAGATTGCCGTCTTCGCGAACTCGGGAAGCTCCTCGCCTACCTCGACCAACTTCCTGTCGAACCCGAGGGTGCTCGGGTTGTACTTTGACGCCCTATCGGGGAGCGGGACATATTCTGATTCAGGCAAACCTCCCAGCGAGTCGAAAAGATCCCGGACGAACCTTTTGACGCTGGCGGATTCGAGATTGGAAGTTGAGGCGATCGCCCGCTTCTTGTTCTTCGTGAGGTAGACCATCAGCTCAGCCTCCTCGACGTGATTGGCGGTCGTTACTGAACTATTGGCGAACCTTATCATCCTGTCCTTGACCCTAGCTGTCAGCGCGATTGCGTCGTCCGCGCCCAACTTTCTGGCCGTCGAGATTGCGTCTTCATTGAGGGCTACTAGGTCCAAACCTGTCACCTTGCTCCCAGTCTAATTCCCTTCAACAGTGTTTCAGGGCCTCCAGTCCACACTGGCGCCCCCTGCTGTGGGTCCCCCTTGCCGCAGACTGCCGCCTCGAACTCCATGTTCTTGCTCCGTGCACTGACACTTCCCCAGAGCCTCGGCGTGGTGATTTCGAGGACTGGCGCTTTCACCATCTCTCTCACTTCTCCCTGCTCTATGAGGTATGCCTCGAGCGCAACGTACCTCTGGTTGAACCTCTTGTCATCTATGTTCCACTCCGTGAATGTCTTGAAGAAGACCCCATGCTTCACTTCCTTGATCAGCTCATCCGTTGAGTAGTCGCCCGGTTCCACAAATGTGTTCGACATTCTGATTATCGGTTCCCTGTCGAATGAGACAGACCGCGAAGCACCGTTGCTCTTGAGTCCGAATTCTCCTGCGGTCGCCCTGTTGTGAAGGAATTCGTTGATTACGCCGTTCTTGATCAGCCTGCGCTTCTTGGCGACCACGCCTTCATCGTCGACCGGCGTATAGCCCATCGAATGAGGGATGTTCGGGTCGTCGCTGACGTTCGCTTCGGGGCTTCCTATCTTTCTTCCCAGGCTGTCGGCCTTCAGATACGACTCCCCTGCCTGCGCCCCTTCCCTACCTAGAATCCTGTCAGCCTCCTGTGGGTGTCCCACGGACTCGTGGGCCGCTATGCCCGAGAGCTCGGGGCTCAGTACGACGTCGACGATGTCGTTCGGCGGCTTGCCCGCAGTCCTGAGGACTTTGCCCATCGTCTTGGCCTCCTCTTCCACCTTGTCAATCAGCCTGATCCGCTTCACAACTTCAAGACCTCCTGCCTCTCCCTGCTGGAGGAATCGTTGTGCCGTCGCTCCCCCTTCCACAGCAGTGAGCGACCCAAAGAAGCCGATGCGGGGCAGCCTCGCCTCGATCTTCGCCCCATCGCTGTTGACGTAGTACTTCTCCTCCAGTTCCGCGCCTAGGGCGAGGAATCTCCCCGGGATCTTGACGCCCGCTTTGCCGTCGTCGATTCTTCCTTCGATGTCGAGCAGGACCTTCCTCAGCCAGGTGGCGTCGACATTCTCGACCTTGACCTTCTCTGGCGCGGCCCATCTTTTCTGGACGGCTTTCGACGAATCGAACGTTATCTTCTTCTTGAGGACGGGCACTGAGGCCTGCGCGAGTTTGACCGCTCTCTCGGCCAGTTCCTTCACGAGCTCAGGCTTCATTTCGTTCGTGGCCGCGAAGCCCAAGGCTCCTCGCGAAATCACGCGGATTCCGATCCCGTACCCCTCAGCGAAGAACGAGGGTTGAGATTCACCGTTCTTCATAATGAACTGCCTGACACGCGTGTTCTGTATTCTCGCTTCCGCGTAGGAGGCGCCCGCGGACAAGGCCTTGGACACCGCCGCTTCGGCTAATTGCTTGCTCTCTTCGAGCTTCAACCGCCCCTCCGCCGGCGAGAGCTTATTTCTGCCTTTCAGCTCACAGCTTCTGCAGCTTGTCGACCATCCCGCGGATGACGTCGAAGCCGCTCTGCCAGAAACCCGCGGAGGCGATGTCGATTCCAATTTGGTCCAGTATCTTCCCGGGGCTCTCCGAACCGCCATATGAAAGAACCCTCAGATACTTCGGGACGAAGCTCCTTCCCTCCTTCAGATAGGCGTTGTACAGGGCAAGGCTCAGCAGATTCCCAAAGGCGTAGGCGTAGCAGTAGAATGGGGTGTGATAGATGTGCGGGATGTAGGTCCACTCCCATCTGAACTCCTCAGGGACCTCGACCGCCTCTCGGAACTGCTCCTTCAGGACGGAGGAATAGACCTTGCATAGGTCGGAGACGGTGGACCCCTCGCTGACTGCGGTGTGAGCCTGGTTCTCAAAGACTACGAAGTAGGCCTGTCTGCCTATCGTCGCGTACATCGACGATATCTTTTCCAGAAGGACAGCCCGCTTCAGCTCGGCGTCCTTTTCCTCCCGCATGAACTTGTCGAAGAGAATCATCTCGCCGAAGACCGAGGCCGTCTCCGCCAACACTAGAGGCGGTTGGAACGTGAGGATAGAATGTCCCGCTGCGAGCTGGCCATGGACGGCGTGCCCCGACTCGTGGGCTATCGTGTAGACGTCTCTCGTCGCTCCTGAATAGTTGAGGAAGAGATAGGGAACGACCTCCGGCGTGACGCTCATGCAGTAGGCTCCGTTGTTCTTTCCCCTCCGGGGGCTCGCGTCGACGTGGCCTTGGTCGAAGACCCTCTTTGCCATCAGGGCGAATCCTGCGTCGAACTCTTTGAACGCGTCGAAGACAGTCCTGACCGCGTCTTGGTAGGCGATCCTCTTTTCCTTCTTCGCGAGGGGAGCGTAAATATGGTATCGGCTCATCTTCTTCATTCCCAGCATTTTCCCCTTCAGCCTGAAGAAGTCCTGGAAGACCTGGCTGTTGACCCTGCAAGCCTTCAGGAGCGTCTCTACCGAGGCATCGGGGACGTCGTTCTCAAGATTTCGCGGAGAGATCGCGGTTGAATATCCCCTCATCTTCAAGTTCTCGTTCCGCCAGTCCCTGACTATCGTCCGGTAGACTTCGCCGAGAACGTCCCCGCTCTCGGCGTACCTGCTGAGGAGTGTCCTATACGCTGCCTTTCTGGTCGCTGGGTCGGTTGAGGCGAAGAGTCGCGCCACCTCGTCGACGACCATCTTCTTCGGCTTCCCCGCGGAATCTTTCAGCATTCTCCCCCTGACCTTGACCGTGAAACTGAAGTCTGACACTATTTTGTCGTAGTGGTGAGTCCACCCTGAGAATCCCGTAACGTTCTTCAAGTTGACCGCCTGCTCGACCTTCTCTTCAAGCGTGTATGGTTTCAACTTCCTCCACAGGCCCAGGACATAGCGGTGGTCTGGACTGGCAGGTATCAGGTCCGCCGTCTCTGAATCTTCCAGCCCGGCCCACCAGAGACGGAAGAAGAGAACCTTGTTGTCAACCTCAGCTCTCAGATCCTCGGCAGTGTCAATGGCCGCTTTGGCCTGCTGGTCCGCGGTGTCTGCGGAGTATCTCATGTAGGAGTACGCCGAAGTCCTCGAAAGATCCTCGACGATGCTCTCGTACAGCTTCAAAGCCGAGCCAACATCTACGGCTGTGAACCTGTCCAGGCGCCCGCGGAACTTCTCGAAGCGGACCGCCTTCTCCTTGGCTGCTTCGAGCCTTTCCTGCATCCCCCGACCCGCCCCTCTGGGCAAGGCGTCCTCGAGACTCCAACGGCCAGGTTCGAATTCCTGTCGCTGCAACGCGCGATTCCAACGCCTTTGGCGTAATAAGCTCTCGGGCAGAGCGCACGGGGATGGGCTTCCCCTTCATCGAGGATTCCAGCCTCCGCGGGCTCCTTCTATTGGAGGGCTGGTAAGGGATAAATAAGAACTAGGATAGATTCTTCCCCGGGTTGGATCTCCCGCTCCCAGTTCTTTCGACAAGCGGCGTTTCACTTCAGGCGATTGCTATCCTGATTGTAGCCATCGGCTTGGCAGGGCTCGCCATTCTGATACTGTTCGCCAAGAAGAAGATCTAGCCCGTGGCTTCAGTAGCGGCCGTCTTCGACATAGACGGCACTCTCGTTACCTTCAAGTTCGACGTGCGGGGCACGAGGATTGCGATAATCGAGGAGCTCTCGAAGAGGGGGTTTGACACCGCGGGGCTCAACATGACTACACCCACCCAGGCGATGGTCGACTCGGCCAGGATGCAGGTCGAGTCGGGGAAGGTCAGGGCCGAATTCGACGAAGTGCGAGCCAAGCTCTACTCGATCCTCGACGCCTCGGAGATGGAGAGCAGCCATACGACTAGTGTCTTCCCAGGAACGCGCGAGACGCTCGACTACCTGAGGTCCAAGTCCGTACGGTTGGGGGTCCTAACCAACAGCGGGAGGAGGGCGGCCGCTGCGATTCTCAGGAGCACTGGGCTCCAAGATTGCTTCGAGTTCGTGTTGTGTCGCGAAGACGTCGCGATGATGAAGCCTAGACCGGACGGGCTGGTTAGGGCCATCTCCATGCTGGGGATGCCAAGAGACCAGATCTTCTACGTGGGCGATTCCAGGTACGACATAATCGCCGCGAAACAGGCAGAGCTCAGGGTTGTGGCGGTCTCGACCGGCAACTACGACGCAGCCAAGCTCAGGGAGGAAGGGGCTGACTACGTGATTTCGGCGATTTCAGAGCTGCCTGGACTCCTCGGCGTCTAGAACTCTGCAGAGAGAAGGTCTGTCTGCTCAGGCCAATAGGCTCAGGTTCTCACAAAGTTCGGCATGTCACTGGGAAGCTCAAAGGATAGCTCCACGAGCCCGGCGGCTCGTCTCCCCTTTTTCCAATGACACTGATACACTAGCTTCTTGGCACCTCTCTTCTCGACAGTATACACATTCGGACGGCCCGAGGCCATTACCTTCCTGAGCTTCTCTTGGGCCTGTGGCGGATGGCAGTCCATCAGGCTCTTCCCGACGAGGGCCTTGCCTCCCTCCTTTGAGCTTACTTCTGCGGCCTTGTCATTCATGTACAGGATCGTGTAGTTCCTGTCGCAGACCGTCACCGCACAGGGCAGCTGTTCTAACCACTCTAGACGACCTACGCTAACCATGTGCTGTGCTCAGAGGTGTCCCGCCAGGCGAAACGGCTTAAGGCTTTCTTGATAAGAGGCTATACCATCTAGTATAGGCTCTCTTAGCGATTCGATAGGATTTGCAGGTCCTCGCGTGTCTGATTGATTCTGCGGGATTGGTTCTTCCAGTCTGTGCGAGTCTTGGCCTAGGGTAGGTTTGGTATTCTCGAATTAGCTCCGAGTCGGATAGCACACACCATCTTGTCTTGAGCTTACGACCAGACGCCTGAGAATATCACTGAAGCGCCGTTGCTCATGCTGAACGAGCCCACTACCCTTGAACCGACTGTCTGGGCAGTAAATGGAACACCGGCTCTGCACACCGCATTGAGGCTGCTGCTTGCTCCTACTGTAGTCACGGGGTTGTCATGTCCGAATGTTGTTGAGGCGTCAGCCTTCCCGGAGACCTGAACGCTGCAACCAGTCATTGTTACGCTTGAAGCGCCGGTGTTGATCAAGGTGACGTCACAGACACCTGTCGCCGACATGCAAGTTGCCTCCTGTGCCGCGACTGTTGCTACGCTCGTGAACGACCCGAAGAGGCCGAACACGAATCCAGCAACTATCAAGCCTAGGATGAGCGTGATCGCGACGAGTATTAAGGTCGCTAGGATTGGTGAGACCGCCTTTCTTCTCCTTCCATCCTGTAGGGCCTTCATCATTGGGCCTTCTCTTTCGTCTTTTCTTATTAACGCGCACGGGATTTTGGTTCAGTTTTCGGGTCAAATTGCTAACACAAAGTAACACAAAGTCGCACACGGAGAAAATCCTTTGACGACATTAAGGCAGCATGAGATCCATTCTCTCGGTAACATGGGAGCAAAGAAGGGGAGAGAGCGCCTAGGCTCTCTGTGTTATCAGCTTTGTAAGTCGCAGTAATTGCCCTTTGAGTTTCGCGTTCTCGCGTCCAAGTTCTTCTTGTGTGCTGACTTGTGGTTTGATTGCTTCTCCCGATAGGTCGAGTCTCGGCATTAGGTAGGCCTCGCATTCTTGGATTGGTTCCGGGTCGGATAGTAAGCTGTAGGTGTCCGGCATGTGTCCGAGTGTTGGTCTTGGACCCATGAGGGCTGTCCAATGGTTGGGATTCATCTCGTTGGATGGTATCCGCTCGGCTGTTGTCTCGGATCCCTTACTGAAATAGTGAGAGGCCAGTCTGACTCTATATTTGGAGGCGGCTAGTTTAGTTATTCTATTCCAGATTGTGTCGTAGCTGGGTACGAGAGAGTCGTTGACCGCGCGCGCATCATCCCCATGGCCAGATCGGGAAGGGCGACTTTTTGTTCATCGTAGGGGGTAAGTGAGAGTGCTGAGACGATTCAACGACTTGCTCGGGACTTGTCACTGAAGGTGTAGTTCTTTGCGGCTAGAGAGAGGAGTATGGCCAGCGCCATCAGGGCTATCGCGAGATAGAAGATGGCGTCGAACGCTGTCGAAGAGGGACCGGTCGCCGGGACGGATATTCCTCCGATGGTCTCGTAGACCGTGAGGGTGTAGGTGGTCATGAGGGTCGTCGCAATCACTGGACCCACGGCCCCGCCCATGTTCCTTAGCATGGTGTTCAGCCCGAGGCCGGTGGCGACGGTCTCCCCCGGCAGCGAGACGCTAATCATGTTGACTATCGGGATGATGACGGAGATGGCTCCCATCAGCGAAACTGCCGCCGCCAGCGTGACGTCCATTGGCGTGGCCCTTCTGACGATGAAGAGCGCGAGACCGGCGATGGCGATGCAGGAGCCCATCACCAGCGTCGGCTTCGGACCGTTCCTCGTCACGAGCCTCCCCAGTCCCGGACCTACGACGAGCATAAGGAGCGTGGCGGGGACGAGAGTCAGCCCGGCCGAGATGACATCCAGGCCTAGCCCCCAGGGCTTCGGCCATTCGGTGTAATAGATCACGGCGAAGAACAGTAGGAACATGGAGATGCCGGAGATGATCCCCACCAGGTTGGCGACCAAGACATTCCTGATTCTGAGGAGCTTCAGCTGAATGAGAGGGTTGGCCCTCCTGCTCTCGGCGACGAAGAAGCCCGCCGTGAGGGCTATCCCGGCCGCAAGGGCGGCCAGGTCGTAGGCCGAGTACCAGCCTTCGTACGGGCCCTCAGTCAGGTAGAGGAGGACGAGCGAGACGCCGGCCATCAGCATGACCGTCGTATAGTAGTCCACTTTCAGCCTGGTGCCCGGGACACCCTTCGGGAGGAACTTGGCCACCACGATGAAGAGGACGATACTGAGGATGAAAGCCGAGTGGAAGGCCCACTGCCACCCCAGGTCCTGGACCACGTAGGCCCCGATGACCAGCCCGGCCGCTGCGCCTATGGCGAAGGTCGCACTGACGACCCCCTGTGCCGTGGCTATCCGCTCCTTCGGGAACGTTTCGGCTATTATCGCGAGGGCAAGTGGGACTATGGCGAACCCGACGCCTTGGACGGCCCTCGCGAAGATCAGGAAGTAGATCGAGGTCGAGAATCCACCGATGCCCACGCCCGCTGTGTAGAAGATGAGCGCGAGCAGGAACATCCGCTTCTTGCCGTAGCTGTCCCCGAGCTTCCCGAAGAGGGGAGAGACGGCGCTACCGACGATGAGGAACCCCGATGTGACCCATGCGACCACGCTCGGGGTCGTCCTGAAGTCAATCTGGATCGTGCGGATTCCAGGGATGATCATGGTTTCGACGTAGTTGAGCAGAAGGGCCACGCCGACCATCGAAAGGAGAGCCCGGAGCTGATGGTTCTGGAGTCCGCTTGGACTCCCTGCGACCTTGGCCTTGACCGGGAGGGTTTCCAATCTTCCCGAGGCCCCGTCGGGGCTCGGTTATAATGGTAGGGGAGCGCGTCGGCTGCAGTCCCGCCCTAATCCATATAACCGCACTCGAAACAGCCGCCTAGGTTATTCATGACCGCAAGCCCTTCCAAAGACACGCCTTTCTACATCGTCGGCCTTCCCGAGGAACCCATCGAGGCGGCGGAGGCTAAGATGAAGTTCGAGAGACTCTCGTTGGAACTCTGCAAGGTCTTCCCCTTCATTGAGGAGATCAGGGCGGTCGTAAAGTCGAAGAAGACTTCGAAGGATCATGCGCGGTATGAGGTCTCGGTCGAGGTATACGCGCCTAAGGAAAGGCGCGCCTTTACGGAGAACGGTTACAACCTGGCCGAAGTCTTCGATTCTCTGGGACCAAAGATGAAGAGGCTCCTCTCGTCGAGACAATCACGGGTCACCGCGACGCGCGGAAAGACTCCTAGGAAGACGCGCGAGTAGAAGCTCTTTACTGAGCCGACTGGCTGACCTGAGGAATTCTCTTCAGCTGGTCTTTCAGCTGCTCCACCTCGTATCCGAGTTTCGCGATTGTCTTTGAAGCTTCTGAGGCCTCGGACAGGGAATGGAAGACCTCGAGCGCCTTCCGTCTGATTCTCGGGTCACGGTCGGTCCTGGATGCTTCCTTGAGTGCATCCAGGAACCTGGCGTCTCCCAGCGACGGAATCAGCTTTCCGACAATGTACTCGCGAACTCGGAACTCCTTGTCTCTAAGGAGCATCTCCTTGATCGTCGGGAACTCGTCCCCGAGAAGACACCCTCTGTTCTTGATCGCCTTCAGCGCCCCGATTCTCACGCGGAGTGGCTTCCCATACGCAACGTTCTCGCTGACGACTGCTGCGATGCCGGCGTCCTTCAGCTTGCCCATGGCGTCGAGACACGCCTCTGCGAGCGTCTCATTGGTGGTGTGGACCTTCATGGCTTCCATGAGGTGCTGGAATGCTCCTTCGGGCCATGCCTTGGCCAGCGACAGAGCGGCCTCACACTTGACGTAGGGACTCTGGTCGTTCTGCAGGAGAGTGATCAGAAGCGACCTAGCACTCTCGTCCTTGAAGTTGCCTAGAGCCTCGGCGAGGGCTCGCCTAGTCCTCCGCTCTGCAGGCATCCCGGCCTCCAGCAGCGCAGAAAGGGCCTCCGATGTCCCGATCTCCCCGAGCGCCCTGAGTGCGCTTGCGTTCACGTCCCAGAACTGCGCCTTCTTGGCGGCCCGCCCGAGCGCGCCGACCGCGATGTTCACCTTGGCTTCTCCAAGGTTCCTTGCTGCTTCGGCCCTGCTCGAAGCGTCCGCGCTTCCCTCCAGCTGGCTGACGAGAAGTTCTACGCTCTTCCTGAACCGAATCTTCTTCAGCAGCCAGTGCTCCGGGTCGAATTCGACGATGGCGGGCTTCGATGCTTGGCCGAAGGAAAACGTCTGATCGCCCGAGTCCAGCATGACCCTCTTCTTCATCCGGGTCCCGTCTACGTACATCACGATGTCGCAAGGCAGCTTGAAGATGGGCGTCCGCATCTCCAGCTTCTGGGTCTGTCTGACGCGCAGGGTCGCCGTCTTCGAAGCCTCGTCCCAGGAGTATTCGACCTCGAACTCTGGGAACCCCGTCTTGAGGAACGATTGCTCGAAGAACTCCTCCAGGGAGCGCCCGCTGACTTTCTCCATCGACTTCCGGAAATCGTGGGTGTCGGTGTTCGAGAACGAATGGGCCTTCAGGTAGGAGGAGATGCCTTCGAAGAACGCCCCGTCCCCGAGGATGTATCTCAGCTCGTGGAGCATCCACGCACCTCTCGCATAGATTGCCATACCGAAGAGATCGTCGGGGTAGACGAAGTCCTTCTCTACGGTCGGCCTTCTGAACTCATTCGCGTCCTCTTCGAAGAAACTGTCGGCCTTCGCACCCATGTCCCATCTAAATTGGTCGACCCCTCTAGTCCTTTCGATGTACATCGCCTGCATGTAGTCGGCGAACCCTTCGTTCAGCCAGGCGTGCGACCAGTCGACGCAGGTCACGAGGTCCCCGAACCACTGGTGTGCCAGTTCGTGTGCGACTAGGTTGGTTGGGTTCCTGTTGGGCGTGGAGTAAGACACCTGGAAATCCTCCTGGGAGTCTGCGTCAGGGTAGTACAGCATCGTTAAGGTGGTAGCGTTGAAGTTCTCCATGCCGCCGAAGATGAAGTCTTCGACCGTTGTCTGAGCATACTTGGGGTATGGGTATCTGACTCCGGTTATTTCATTGAAGACCTTGATCATTCTAGGTGTCTCGCCGAAGTACCGTAGGACGTCCGCCTTCTTTGACTGAGGAAAGTAGTACTGGAGCTGGACCGCTTCGGCCTCTTGCTTCACCTCGCCGAACTTCCCGGCCACGAACGAAGTCAGGTAGCTGGGATGAGGCAGCTCCTCCTTCCAATGAAAGGTCACAGCATCCCCGTTCTCCTGCTCAGAAACCAGCTTTCCGTTTGAGATGACCCTGAACCCTTTTGGTACAGTGAGCAGGACCTCGCTCGTGAATTTGTCGTTCGGGTTGTCGTAGCAGGGGAACCAGTACCTGGCAAACTCCGCCTCAGAGTGGGTCCAGGCCTGAACCTCCTTCTCGGGGTGTTCCTTGTCGGGCTCTATGAAGTAGATGCCCTCGTTGGGAGTGCTAGAGTAAGTTATCTTCAAAGTGTGACTCCCCGACAGGGGCACAGATGGGTTGATCGCCAGTCTCTCCTGATCATACTCGAACTCGCACTTCGACCCGTCTAGGCTGACTTCGTGGATTTCCATGCTGCAGGCGTCGAGGACGACTCTGTTGAGCCCTGGCCTGATCGGGATAATCGTCAGCGTGCATGAACCCGTAATCCTCTTTCTGGGCATGTCGAGCGACAACTCAATCTTCGCATGCTGGGTATGGAAGTCCTTCTTGGGCGTGTAGTGTATCGTAGATTCGGGAAGATGGAAGGACCTGTACGCGTTGACGACCATCGAATAGCGAGGCACCTCGCGACACCTCAAAAGACTTTCGAGCCACACTCTTCGTTAATCAATGGGAAACACTGACTTGGCGAGCCGGACTGCCAGCAAGACTCCGTCAATGATCATGACCTCAGCCGTTCTCGAGATGGCGTAGCTCCTGGAGCGAGTCGCAGGCCTAGATGTATCCCCAACTGAGCAACATGTCGCTGTCGTGGGTCCAACGATGTCCGATGTCGTTCCTGTAGAACATGTTCGGTATCATCACGTTCCTGACGTTCTGATACGCCTCTTGAATGGCGTCCGCCATCGTGGCCCCTGAACCTGTTACCACGAGAGCGTACCCGGAATTCCCCGCGATATGCCAATCCCCTTCCTCAAGTTTCACCTCACCGATGTGTATTCCATTCAGAGACTGGCGCCTGAAGAGGATGGTCGCTCCTTCGGAATACTTCTTGAATGCCTTGTCATCTTGGAAGGGCCAGGGTGGGATCGTCACCACGACTCCGACCTGGTATCCCTTCTTGGCCTTCAGTTGAGCATCCTTTCCCTGGGTGAGCTCAGAGAGAAAGGTCCCCCATTCGCTGGTGATCCCTTCCATCTGGATGCTGATGGTCGGGTAGCCAAGCCTGGAAGTCCATTCTAGGGGCCAGACGCCCCTGCCATTTGCGATGCAGTTGATGTCGATGTACCCGACGTACTTGCTAGCGGCGAGCTTATCCTTCATCTTGAGAAGTGTCCTGTCGAAGACGGGGTTGGCTTTTGTCCAGTAGATCGAAGTACCCATCTCACCTGTGCTCGGCCCCAGCTCGTTAGGGAAGAGCCTCTTGTGCTCGAAATTGACGCAAAGAGGAAGGACAAAATCCTTGCCGTTGAAGAACGCCCCAACAGCTATCTCAACGCCTTCAGCGTATTTCTGAATCAGGAATTCCTTGATTTTCTTCGACCAGTTGGCCTTGTAGTGTTCGAGGACCTGAACGACATCCTTTCCGTCAGCCTCCTGCCCGATGAACAACAGTTCCTTCTCGTTTTGGGCCTTCCCGCTCGGCTTCAGGACGTACCTGTCGGGGTTGTTCTTCACCAGGTCAATCGCGTCGTCAAATGATGTGAAGTTCCAGCTCGGCAGTGTGTCGACCCCGGCCTGATTGAGCTCAGACTGCCCAAACTCCCTGTCCAGTTCAAGCTTATCCGTGTAGGAGGACCCCCCGAAGACGAGCTTTCCCTCGCCGCGAAGCTGCTCTGCCTTCGACCCGAATCCGATGTCATCGAAGACGATAACTTCAGCCCAGTCCTTGAGCGGTTCCCACTCGTCGACCTTCTCGAAGAAGCCGAGGCCGACGTCCTTTTCTCCCTGGCCGTGGCAATACATCTTAACTTCGTGACCTTCCTTCTTGAGCTGCCACGCGAGGTCGGCTGACAGGCTTTCGTCTGTCACGAAGAGAAACTTCATTCGCACTGGTTCGAAATCGCGGCAGTTAATATTCGTAGCGCAGATGACGTATCATCTTGGAAGCGCGCGCGCTCTTGGAGGTTCCTTCGTCAGCAGGAGCGCACATTATTCCTCATGTAAACCCCAATCAGGGGGTACACGGAAACCAGGCTCGCTCTTGTAGTAGGCTCTGACTTCAGGAAACTCCTCGTTGATCGCGAGAGTCATCCGAGCTATCTTGTCATACAGAACTAGAGTCTCTTCATCAGGAAGCGGATCCGACAGTCCCTGATTGAGAAAGCCCCACCCCCCGTCCCAAGGCAGAATCTCGATTTTGTTCAGGGCCAGGAAATCCCGCACAACGTCACCCCAGATGAACCTGACCCCGTGCATGTCGAGGATTCCAAACTTGTCGGGGTCAGCTCTTCCCGAGCGGCACATTTCCCAAGCTCTGCCAGCGGTGATGAACTCCTCTGGAGGAACATCTAGTGGGTCGAACTTGATGTCGAGGGCTCTTCTTTGGAAGGAGTCGAGCTGTGAGTCGACCATCACCCAGCGCCCACTTCCAACGTTCCAGTACTCGCAAACCCAATGATCCTCATAGTGACCAGGCTCGAAATACACGCCGAACCCGCAGCGAGCCCTCGCGGGTATGCTCTTGTAGCGCAGTATCGAACAGAGCAGGACGGAAAAGTCACGGCAATTCCCAACTTGACGCTGATCGAGTGGTCTAGATACACTGAGAGGTTGATCACTCTTCTTGGTTATGAGGGCAAGTTTCTCAGCAACTGGGCGAATCTGTAAACTGCGCTTCTGATCCTCAGTCAGAGTCAACCCCATTCGCTCGGCCCAGAAGACATGAACCATGTTATTCTGAACTGCTTGGCAAATTGAGGCAAGATCATCGGGGAGGGCTGCAAGCAGAGAGGCGTGCTTGCCAAGATCAGTCATCATGCCACGTCGTGAGTAAAACGCCAGAGAATTGTGCATCATCGTTTGTCATGCTCCAGACATGACTCTCAACTATAAACCTCTCCCGCTCCAAACTGATCCAGAGATTGCAGGACAGACATCCAGTGTGCTTCCCATCCCAGGTTCAAGACCTCGTCGTCTCTGTCCTAACGGGTCCGGAAGGGTTAGCGTCTTAGGTTCTTTCCTTCTACGCAGGTTTCATCCTAGGTAAAGAGGCGCCCTGGCCGGGACTTATCAGTTCAGGCAGGCGCCCCACCAAGCGAAGATCCCGGGTTCAGATTTCGGCGACCGCGCACTTCTCTCTCTCTCTCTCTCTCTCTTCAGTAGGTAGGGAGATTAACTGTTGCAAAATTTTTCAGAAAAAAATACAGCAGTTGACATGGAAGACAAGTTGGCCCAGCCTACAAGGGACTGGGTGCATGTGTGTATGGAGAGAACTCTGGCGGTAGCTAGTCCCTTACGTCATTCTGTTTGCGTGAGTGGTGTTCCTGAGGCTGTTTGACTTGGACTAAGACAGTCCGACCTGCTTCATCAGTCCGACTAGGTCGTAGAAGAGCCTCTCCTCGAGTATCTCTCCTTTCTCATTCCAGCGGGCGATTGTACAGAACTCCACATGGAAACTCTTGTTCGTAGGAGGAATTACCTTGCCATCCGCCGCCTTCATCGGGCCTTTCATGGTGCCCGAGAAATCCGCCACCGTGCAAGTGTAGTCGCCTTGGCCAAAGAATATCTTGTACGGGTTGTTGATCAGATGGTTGTCTGGAAAGGTCTTGAAGAATTCCACAGCCTCCAGGTCATGGTTGTGTCGTCCCATTGTAGGCGGAGCCCCGCCAGGCCAGTAGACAGCGACATTTTCATGGTGACGTTTTCTAAATGTCTCCCAAAGGGGACTTCCGGGTCCAGCATTCCACGCGTCGTCCAGGGTCTTCATGAGTTCCAAATTACGTTTGACCATGGCCTCCATTTCCATTACGCAGATTCGATGTCCAACTGTTCCTTAAACATTCTGAGGGAAGGGAGACTCTTGGCTGAACACTTCCCCTCAGGCAACCAAGCGGTAAGTGCTACCGTCTACCTCGTCGAATCCGCCGCGAGGCGACTTCCTATCGGCCACGAACCACTTTCCGCATGACCAACTTACTCGTGCCAAGTTTTACGACTGGATGGAACCCTGCTCGGGCGAACATGGTCGAGGTCCCGCCCCAAAGGAACGAGCTCCCGTACGGCTTCCCGTGGACGTTTATCGGGTACGCATCCACGGTTCCACCTCCCTTCTTGGCTATCATTCGAAGGACGCCCTGCAGCGCCGCTTCCGCGACTCCCTCCCTTCTCCTTTCCTTGTCGACGAAGAAACAGGGTATCCTCCAGTCGGGCTGGGCCAGTTTCAACCTGCCGTAGGCGCTCATCCTTCCCGGTATCTCAGTGGGATGTCCAAAGAGGCACCATCCAACTACTTGATTCCCCTCGTAGACAAGAGCGGAGTGCGACTGGTGTGCCATTACGAGCTTCTTCTTGAGCGTCTTGTTGCCGGCTGCCGTCCCTGTCCCCTTTCCTGCCGAATCATGAAAGGTGACGCACCAGCATCCGCCCCACACGCCGTTGTGCTTCTTGACAATTCTCTCGAAGTCAGGCCATGCCTTTGGCCCGAGCTCCCGCACGGAGAACCGCGTCATGGCTCTTCTTTCCAGTCGTGAAGGTCTAAAAGAGTTCTCCGTAGTCTGGCACATAGCTAGATGACTCCGCCGAGACCTGTCAGTTCAAGTTGGTGCTCCGATTATCAGAGCAGTGACCTGGAATAGACTAGTCTGCAAGCGAGACTGCAACTGATTCTGAGGCTACTCTTCGATTATCGTCTTCTCGCTTGGGAGTGCAGATGGAACTCTGATTGTGAAGCACGTCAGAGGTGGCTCTTGCCTCGTCACCTTGTGTGGCACCTTCTTCGGCACTTTGAGAAGTTGCATTGGGCCTACTCGCACGTCGCTCTTGTCAACCCTTACAACGAGTGCACCCTTGATTACAAGGTAGTACTCCTCCGACTTGCTGTGGCTGTGGAGCCTCTCGTCTTCTTGGACCGAATCCTTGCTGTTCGTGTAGGCCATCTGAACCCATTTGGAGTAGAGGGGGCTGGATTTCCGGATTGCCGGCGGTGTTCCGACAATCCAATGGTTCTGAGGCCCCTTGAGGTCGACCAATGCCGCCTTCCTGCTTGAGTTGTCTTTTCCTACGGGCAAGTGAGTGACCGCGACCTCCAGTCTCCAGGGTTCTAAAGGCCACCGTAGAGCTCACGCTCAGCGTTCTTCATTCTAGGTAGGCGCCCCAACGATAGAAATCGGCCGGACTGCTCCGGGATAGCTATTTCAAGGCGCCCTGAGAGGACTTCAACATGGCGGTAACGAAGGAGATATCGAACTTCGAAGAGCTACGTAAGCTTCGGCTAGCTGACGACGGCTACTTCGTGATTACCGACACCGCCCGCCCTGCGATTGTCCACAGGGTGAACGCGAAGTGCATCAACGTCGACAGTTTCAACGTCAAGGTAGGCCTCAACAAGGGCAAGCAGGGGGGCTACTTCTGGGTCGACAGTCTCGCGACTGCCGCCCACGTGTACGGGGCGAAGCGCTGCAAGGTCTGCAAGCCCGAGCTGTTCCTGGTCCCTCCTTCGACCTTCGACCGTTAGTGCTGTCCGGAAGCGAGAGACCGGGCGCGCACACGCTAAGGTGGTTCTACTGAGGATGTCCGGCAGAGTGTGCAGAGGGCCCGGGGGGGTCTAGACCCACAATGGGTTCGAATGCGCACGCGCAGATTGCCGGCAGTAAGCGCTCGCGCTAGCCCTGGCTGAGTCAACCACGTTTTACTTCTACGTCGTTCTGAGTAAAGTGATGTCACGCAGAGTAAAGAAATATATACCCACACGTCCAAGGGGGTAAAGATGTATTTACTTGGATGAAGACATCAACAAAGTCGAAACGGAACTGAAGGACGAAATCAGGTCGCTCAGAGACAATATCAGGCGTGAAGTGCTGAGCGCCATCCGGATGCGCGCGCTTCAATAGAGCCCATGTTCGGCTACAAGCGTGCGCTCGCATGAAAGCAGGCGCTTGGTAACCCGGCTAAGCCACGAAGCCCCTGCTTCGGTTGTCTCACTCAGATCAGAAGATCCCGCCCCGAGACGCACCAAGAACCACCTGCTTGAGGTTTAAAGACGCCTGCCCTCACCTTGGGCTGACAATGGGAAGGAGACCCGTCAGTTTCCCGAATGTAGGGGAAAAACACAGATTCAATCCTGTGATCACCTCGGAACAGGACGTCAGGACTACCTACGGCGGCCGGGTCCCTCGCGCCCCACGAAAGGCTGTGCTCGTGTACGACTCGAACTTAGAGGATGCCCTCCTCGCGAAGGGCGGACTCAGGCTCTCGAAGAGGTTCCATCTCGTTACCTCGAGGGTCTACCTGACGCGGCGCAAGGGCACCGCCCTCGTCAAGCTGGCGATAGGAGCCCCGATAACCGCCTTGGTCGTAGAGAATCTGATTACGATGGGGACTCAGGAGTTCCTCATAGTCGGGACAGCGGGGGGCCTGAAGAGCCCTGGGCTCGGCGATTTATTCCTCTGCACACGGGCCCTCAGGGACGAAGGCACCTCACACCACTACATCCCAGACTCGCCTTTCGTGGAATCTGACCCCGTACTCAACCAAGCACTGTCGAGGGCGATGAAGGAGGGAGGCCTTGCCTTCAAGTCCGCTCCGTCGTGGACCATCGACGCTCCCTTTACAGAGAGCGTGGAAGAGCTGCAGAGGTACTCGAAGGAGGGGATAATGACCGTCGAAATGGAGGCGGCTGCGCTGTTCGCGGTGGCCAGGGCGAGGGGTGTGAAGGCTGGAGCGGTCTTTATGGTGTCGGACGTGCTCACTGAGAAGGGATGGAGCGGATTCATCAGGGGGACGAAACCCAAGCACTTCGGGTCACTCGTGGAGGTGTTCGGAATCTTCGACAGGCTGAAACTTCCAATGGAGTGACGACTCTGAAAGAGCGCGCGCTCTTCAGGGATGCTGGGAAACTCGATGGGCTCGATGGTCCTCTACAGAGTTCTCGTAACGCAGCGGTGCCAAACTGTTTTCCGCCATTGGTGAAATAAGCTCCGCTACCGGGTGTCTGTCCAGTTCGACCACCTCGACTTCGGAACCATCGGGCCGAAGAACCACGATGGTGGTTGGGTCTATGAAGAGGGCGTAGGCAGTATCTGCACTGACGCAATTCTTGAGCTGCTCCTCCCATTGCTCTTTGCGATAGTCGCGAGAACGGAATACTCCCCTTTCTTTTTTGACTTCGCCGACGACCCAGTAGGTATTGCTTCTCGGGCTCACATCGGCCGAGACGAGCGACAAGTCGGGTACCTTGCCCTGGCTTCCCTTCTCGATAAGATGAATGTGATCTTTCGGGTAGCCAAGTATATTCGTGAATAGTTCACGGACATAAGGGTAAAGGTCGATTTCGCTGTTACCACTCCATCCCACCATTTCGTCAAGGGTCTCTTGGGCTTTGGTCAATCGCAAGGGCCGCCAAACACCCAATGATAAGAACTTGAGCCCTCCTCACCTATCTCTGAGCAACTTGAGATCCTTGGTGCTCCCCGTCCAAGCGCGCGCGTGTCGCAATGTTTACAGAACGCGACGCCTGCAGTCAGACATACATGCTCATCAGGGTCCACGTGACTCCAAACGCAAGAGAGGTTAGTGTAACCAAGGTTGACGAATCAGTCTTCGAAGTAAGGGTCGATGAAAGGGCGATACATGGCCGAGCCAACAAGAGGCTTCTGGAGATCATGGCCAAGCATCTTGGGGTTCCGAAATCAAGGGTCTTTATTGTGAGAGGGGTGAAGACGAGGGACAAAATAATCGAGGTGGTCTCTTGAGGCGCGCGTGCCGGAACTTGTCAGTTCAGGTAGGTCGCAGCATCACGTCTCGGGTCCAAATCCGCTTCTTTGATCGCCGTAGCCTTGCAGCACGAAAGTCCGGTCCAGCTTTAATATCGAAGGCCCTGCAGTACGACCCGAACGGGTATGACCTTTGAAGGTCATTGAGAGCCGGGGGCTCGGGAAGGGCTTCTCCAAGGTGGTGGCCCTCGACGGGCTCTCTTTCGGGGTCGAGAGCGGCGCGATTACCGGTCTGATAGGGCCGAACGGGGCGGGGAAGACCACCGCGATCAAGATCATGCTCGGCCTGCTGAGACCAGACGAAGGCTCCGTCCTAGTGTTTGGTGAGCGCCCCTGGGGGAACCCGCGCGTCGCCGAGCGGGTGGGCGTGGTGCTCGAGAAGCCGCACTTTCCCTTCAGTATGAAGGTCGAGGACTACCTCACCAGGGTAGCGAGGATGCACGGATACCCTTCTTCGAAGGCCCTTGACGACCTGAGGCGAGTGGGGCTGGACCAGGCCAGGGACAGGCGGATAGGGAAGCTCTCGGCCGGGATGCTCCAGAAGTTCGCTTTAGTCCACGCGTTGATGAACGAGCCCGAGCTCGTGATAGCTGACGAGCCGACCTCCAACTTGGACCCTCAGGTGAGGAACGAAGTCCTCGGGCTGATAGTCTCCCTCAACAAGGAGAGGGGGGCGACGTTCCTGATCTCCTCGCACCTCCTCCCCGAGCTGAGCAGGGTCTGCGACACCGCGGTGATAATATCCAAGGGGAGGATGGTCGGTAGCGGGAATCTCCAGGACCTCTACCGAAGCTTTGGGGCAGAGGTCGCGCGGGTCACTACCGACAGTCCCGGCGTCCTCGCGGAGGCGATCAGGTCCCTGGCCTACGTCGTCTCGGTCGAAGTGTCTGGGGAGAACCTGGTCGTGGAGACGAGCCAGGACGCGGCCGAGGGCCAGCTCTACCTGGACATCCCCAGACTCGCGGCCCAGGTCCACGCCAGGTTGTACGGCATCGAGTCCAAGAACGCGTCTCTGGAGGAGCTGTTCAGGAAGGCCGTCTCGTCGGACCAGGAGAAGGGGGGGAAGGCAGCGTGAGTCAGCAGGGCGGGCCGAAGAAGCGCAGGGGCTCGGCGTTCACTGAGCTGCTTTCGATCTTCCTCCACCTGGACCACCGGCTCCCCGTGCTCGAGGCGTCGGCGTTCCTGTTCTTCTCCGGCGTGCTCCTGTTCTCGTCGGTGTCCAACGGGGACGCATCCTCCGCGTTCTCCTACATGGCCGGACCAGGCGGGCTCTCGCTGACCAGCCTGATCCTCGTCGTCCTGATCCTGAAGAACCTGGCCTCGGGCTGGGGCAACGACTTCGAGAAGGGGACGATGCAGACCTTCCTCACCTATCCCCTCAGCCGAGGGAAGGTGTTCCTGGCCCGTCTCGTCTCGTCGTTGCTCGTGCCTCTGGGCCTCCTGACGCTGGCCCAGTTCTCGGCCGTCTTCCTCATCGCCCCCAGCTTCGCCCAGGCCCACTTCGGAAGCCTGCTGCTCGGGTTCCTGGCCTCGCTCACCGCGCCCCTGCTGATCGCTGCGTTGGTCGTCCTGGCTGTCCTGTGGGCCAAGTCGGGGGGCGTCCCGTTCGCCGTTGGCCTGGTGGCGTACTTCATGATACTCATCTTCTCGGCCTTCCTTTTCAGCATGGGCTCCTCTGGAGGCTACTACTACCTGGTCTGGGCGGTCTTCTTCATCAACCCTATCTACGCGTTCTCGAGCTACTTCAATAACCAGGCATGGTTCGGGTACTACCACCTCGTGCCGACCTACGCCCAAGCAGTCGGGCTGCTCGCCGCTAACCTCCTCCTCTCGCTGGTCCTGCTGGCCGTAGGCGCGCTGCTGTTCGTGAAGAGGACCGAGGCGTGATGGACAGAAGCTCCAGGGCGACCGTCGTCTTCAGAGCGGGCACCCTACTGATCGCGATAGCGCTCGCCTTCGGGCTCATTTCGTACATGAGCAGCCTGACGGTCTCGGGCTATCATGGCGACCAATGCTTCCACAACTACGGGTACTACTACTGCGACAACGTCGATGTAGCCCCAGTCGGGACCTACACCGTGCTGTCCAGTTGGAATCCCGCGAGCCCGCAGCAAATGTACTTCCTCAACATGAGCTCCACGCCGGTGGGCGCGAAGGTCTACCTCCTCAACACGAACCAAACCGCGTTCAACGTCTGGATAGCGAACAGGAGCGGCCTGCCGCTGGCCAACGTCTCCTTCAACTACGGCCCCCAGAAGCTCGCGTGGTTCTCGGACTACGTGGCGTCGCACAGGCAGGAGGTCGCGGGTCAGTACGACGTCTCGGGGACAAGCGTGGTCGTGAAGTACTTCGTCCCCGACGTCGAACCGCTGATGGCCGTGCTGACCAACGGGAACACACAATCCTCTCTGAACCTCCCCTACTTCGCGACAAATATCGCTGTCATGATCAACCCGAGCCTGGGCTTCCGGGCCGCCGGCTATCTGGCGGCTTCGGGGGCGGTCCTCGCCGTACTCGGGGCGGTACTGAAGAGAAGAGGGGCAGGCAGAAGCGGTGGGAGCCCGACTTCCTCGAGCATCTCGCCTTGACCCCTTGACCGCTGACTTCAAGCCTGCAGAAACCAGAGCAAGTGAAAGAACGGGCCCGGAGGGATTCGGACCCTCGGTCTTCAGCTTCGGAGGCTGACGCCCTGATCCGTGCTAGGCGACGGGCCCGAGGAACCCTACAGCTGCCGAGTTAAGAAGAGTTACCACACCGAGAGCTTTTATCGTGTCTGCCCCAGGTCGGGCCACGCTTGAAGTTCCTGGAGTTCGAGGGCGAGGTCGAGCAGATCATCAAGGAAGCCTGCGCGTCACTCGGCTATGGTGAAATCGAAGTCGAGGTCGCCCTGCCGCCAAACCCCTCCTACGGCGACCTGTCGAGCGCTGTCCCGATGCGGGTGGCCAAGGAGCGGTCCGAGAAACCCGCCGACGTGGCTGTAAGGCTGGCCTCGAAGGCAGCCGAGCTCCTGAAGGACTCCAGGTATGTGGGGTCCGTCACGCCTCACCGCGGAGGCTACCTCAACTTCTCCATCAAGTGCCCGAGGTTCTTCCTCGATTCGATAACGGCCGTCGTCTCAGAGAACGACTTCGGCTCGAAGGAGAAGACGGGGAAGACCTTCGCGATCGAACACACCAACGTCAACCCGAACAAGGCCCTTCACGTGGGACATGCGAGGAACCTGATCCTCGGCGACTCGCTCGCCCGAGTGATGAGGTACCTGGGCAACGAAGTCCAGGCGCTGAACTACATCGACGACTCGGGAGCCCAGGTGGCGGACGTGATCGTCGGGTTCAGGTTCTTGGGGATCCCTGACGTGCCGCCGGCTGGGGTCAAGTTCGACGTGTACTGCGGTGACAGTGTCTACACGAAGGTCAACCAGGAGTACGCGAAGAACCCCGGGCTCAAGGAGAAGCAGTCGCTCGTCCTGAAGGAGATCGAGAAGGGCGGAGGAGAGCTCGCCGAGTACACGGGAGGGATCGTCAGGAGGATACTCGCCGACCAGCTTGCGACCTGCTGGAGGCTCGGGGCCAGGTACGACCTCCTCAACTGGGAGTCTCAGCTGGTCCACTCCGGGATGTGGGAGAGGATCTTCGAGACGATGAAGAAGGAAGAGCTAGTGAAGTTCGAGACCCAGGGGGAGAACAAGGGGTGCTGGGTCATCCCGGATCCAGAGACCGGTGAGCAGAAGGTTGTCGTCCGCTCCGACGGAACCGTGGTCTACGTGGCGAAGGACATCCCGTACGCGGCGTGGAAGATCGGCTTGATCGATGACCCCTTCGGCTACGAGGTGTACCTAGATGCACAACCTGGAGGAGGGATGCTCTACTCTACCACGCTCGGCGGAAGCAAGCCTGGCGCCAGGTTCGGAGGAGCCGATGTCGCAGTCTCAGTGATTGATACCAGGCAGAGCTATCTGCAGAGGATCGTCGGCAAGGTCCTCGAGAGGCTCGAAAAGGGAGCCTCGTCAAGGTACCTCCACAGAGGATACGAAGTGGTCGCGCTCTCAAAACGGACGGCTTCCGAGCTCGGGTTCGAGATCGGTGCGGAATTTGCGCACATGTCGGGTCGCAGGGGGCTCTACGTCAACGTGGACGCTGTGCTGGCCGCTCTGAAGGAGAAGGCCAAGGCAGAGACCCGCAAGCGGAACCCCGGGGACGCCCAGGATTGGGTCGACGACGTCGCTGAGGCAGTTTCAGTGGCTGCGCTTAGGTACGAGCTCCTGAAACAGGATCCCGACAAATTGATCGTCTTCGACATCGAGGACTCCCTTCGCTTCCAGGGCGACACGGGGCCCTACCTGCTCTATACCTATGCCAGGGCCAGGAGGATTCTCGAGAAGACGACAGGGCGGCCTGTGATAGACATCGGGAGCGCCGCAAAGCTCACGAGGCCTCAGGAAGCAAGCCTGGTCAAGAAGCTCTCGATGATGGACATTTCGGCTGAGACTGCGGGCGAGTACCTTTCGCCGAAGGAGATGGCCCGGTTTGCACACGAACTCGCAGTGGCGTTCAACGATTTCTACGAGAGCGTTCAGGTCAACAGAGAGGAGGACACAGCGCTCAGAGACGCTAGGCTTGCCCTCGTTGATGCTGCCAGCAGAGTCCTGGCCCAGTCGATGGAGTTGATTGGCATTCCTCGCAGAGAGCGGATTTGAAGGTCGCCGACCCTACACAGTTGCCCAATGACGCACAGGCTGCTGCGACTCCTGAAGCCGCCACTTGCAGGCGCCGGGGCGGGGCTGTAAGAAAGGGCGTCTCCGACGGTAGATTAACCTGGGGTCAATGTTAAATCTCCCTCGCCGATTCGCCAATCATCGATGTCGGGGCCACAGAAGATACTCCTTGCAGCCTTAGATATGGACGGCACGGTGCTCGAACACGAGAGCAGTTGGGTCGCCCTTCATCGTGCCTTTGGCACTACGCAAGAGGGAGAGGCTTCGCTCAAGTTGTACACTGAAGGAAAGATCGACTACAGAGAGTTCATGCGGAGGGACATCTCCTCGTGGCCAAGGGGCTTGACCAAGAGCGAGATTCAGAGAATCTTGTCTGGATACAAAGTACGGGCCGAGGCCCAGCCGACCATAGATGAACTCAAGAGACGGGGGATCAAGACCGCCCTGATCACTTCAGGGATCGACATTCTTGCTGAAAAGGTCGCGAAGGAGCTGAGCATCGACTACTGGCTGGCCAACGGGCTTCGGTTCGACAAGAACGGCAGGGTTCTCTCTGAAGGGGTAGGGAGAGTTGACCCGACCAGAAAGGACCTTGCCTACTTGAAATTCCTGGCGAGGATAGGCATCCCAAGCAAGCGGACCATAGCGGTCGGCGACACAGTATACGACCTTCGCTTCCTAAGATCGGCGGCGCTCGGGTTCATGCTTGCCCACACCACAAGGGTGAGCGACCCCAAGATAATACACATCGAGAAGCTCCACGACATCTTCGACCACTTTTAGCGAGGTTTTTTACCCCCCTCCATTCGGGTCGTCCTGAGACCAGACATGGAAGAAGACCTGCTTCTGATTCCGGGACCGACGAATCTTTCCAAGCGGGTCAGGAACGTGATGGCCGGGCCCCAGCTTCCTCACGTCGGGTCGCGGTTCTACTCCACTTTCAAGGAGATAGTCTCTCTTGCCCGGTACGTTTTCAGGAATGAAAAGGCTCCTCAGTTCGTGTTTACAGGGTCGGGGACAATCGGCATGGAGTCATCCGTCGTCAGCCTCGTCTCCCACGGAGACAGGACACTCACTCTGAGCACCGGGTACTTCGGGCGAAGAATGCTGCTTCTCAACCAGGTCCACGGGGCGAAGGCAGACACAATCGAGTACAAGGACGGAGCTCACGCAGACCCTGACGACCTGAGGAAGAAGCTCAAGAAGAACAGGTACAAGGCTGTCTTCATCACGCACGTCGATACCTCGACCTCGGTATGCAACCCAGTGCGGGAGCTGGTCGAGGAATGCGTCAAGGCGGATGTCTTCTCGATTGTCGACGGCGTCTGCAGCATCGGGGGTGTGCCGCTAGACTTCGACAGGCTCGGGGCAGACATCGTGTTCACAGCTTCGCAGAAAGCACTTGCCGGAGCCCCTGGGGCCGTTCTCCTTGCCGCCTCCGACAGGGTCCTAGACTACATGGCGAAGCGCAAGAAGCCTATCGAGTCGTACTACATGAACCTCCTCAGATGGAAGCCGGTGATGGAAGACCCCAGGATGTATCTCGCGACGCCGGCGACCCAAGTCCTTCTGGCGCTCAAGGAGACGCTGCTCGAAGTGAAGAAGGAGACTCTCGAGAAGCGGTGGGCCCGCCACAGAAGGCTGGGGAAACTGACGCGTAACCAGGTGGGTAAGTGGGGATTCAAGTTCGTTGCTGATGAAGGGTTCAGAGCGGACACTGTGACCTCCTTCTGGGTCAAAGACGGCACAGCCGGAGACATCCAGAAGATGATGGAGAATAGGCACAGGATCATCGTGGCCAGAGGAATCTACGAGGCCAGGGACACCATGATAAGAATCGGGCACTTCGGAATTCTTACGCCGAAGCGCCTCGCATCAGCGCTTCATTCCATGGACGAGGTCCTAGACGATTTGGGCATGGGAAGGACACGGGCAACGACAGCTGCCCGTGAGTGAAGTCTGCAATCTTTTTATCTGCAGAGAAGACGTCGACCAAATGCCGAGCAGCCCGGTCGTCTAGTGGTCAAGGATGGGGGCCTCTGGAGCCTTCGACCTAGGTTCGAATCCTAGCCGGGCTATTTAACCCTCAGAACGATTTAGCGCACTACCTTCGACTTAAGTTCGATTCGTAGCCGGGCTATCTGAAATAAGCTCAGAATGGACTCTGTCGGTGAGAATAAGCCTGATTCGGGCTATTCATGTTACTTCCATTTTGTCAAGATCTCCTCCCTGCGGAAGGTGGCTCTCGAGACAAAGAAGAGGAGCACGTCTACCGCGAGAAGGGCGACTGCGATGATGAGGAGGTTTGACGTTGAGCCGAGGTCAACTATTTTGAGCTCGCCCGCCACATAAAGCCCGGCGAGGGGCAGAATCGTAAGGGCCCCGAGTTGTTGGCTGGTCCTGACGTCGCTCATTCTCGACGAAACGATGACGTTCACCTGAACGCTCAGTAGGGCCGCGAGCGGGGCCAAGAGGAAGAGCTCGATACCAGTGCCCCAGTTGGGAAAGTAGTAGTAACCCAACTCACTCCGGGTCGCAAGGTCCATGAGAATCATGAAGACCACCGACCCTCCCAGGACAGCTCCAATGGATGGGAGGAAGGCCGCGACCCCCTTTCCAAGCAGGATTTCGCTGTCCGTCGTGGGCGTCGCCAGCAGCGGCTCCAGGCTCTTCTCCACCTTCTCGCCCACTATCGTGTAGGAGGCGATGGGAGTCGGGAGATACGCCGCGAGGATGACGTAGAAGAAGGCGAAGGCGGGAAGAAGTATCAGCAGTTCCGCCGCAGGGATGCCAGTCCCACCATTCTTGTGGCCCGCGAATTCTATAACGACCGGGATGAGGACGGCGATGATCAGAGGGACGACCACCAATGAGTAGATTATGGTCCTCTTCTTCCTGAACGTCTTGAAGTCCTTAGACGCGATGATCCACGATTTGGAGAGCCTCATTTGGCTTCCCTCACGAGTTTCAGATAGGCGTCCTCCAGTGTCGAGCCGACAATGGTGACGGATTGAAGGTGGCCGCCCGCTCGGACTACCGCGTCTACTATGGCGGCATTCTCTTTCTCGGGGTCCTTCACGTCGATTGTCAGTTTGCTGCCGTCGACGACCAGATTCCCGATGGGTAGCTTCCTGAGAACAACAAGAACCGCATCGGTCACCTGCTCCAGCTGAATCACGGTCTTTCTGCCGCTCACTGACCGCTCGAGCTCAGCCGGGGTGCCAATCGCCATCAGTTTGGTGTTCAGTATTGCAATCCGGTCGCAAATCCTCTGAGCTTCGTCGAGGTTGTGCGTGTTCAGGAAGATCGTCCTCTTCTCCTTCTTGAGCTCGAGGATGAAATCCCTGACCGTCTTCGACGATTCGGGGTCCAGGTTCACTGTGGGCTCGTCCATGAAGAGTATCTGAGGGTCATGGATGAGGGACCGTGCAATCGCAAGCTTCTGCTTCATCCCTTTTGAGAAAGTCCCTGCTGCTGCATCTTTCTTCTCCCAGAGTCCAAGCATCGTGAGGAAGCGTTGGATGTTCTCCTTCCGCTGCTGCTCTGTGCAGTCGTAGAGCTTCCCGTAGAAGTCCAGGTTGTCGTAGGCGCTGAGGCTATCGTAGAGGCCCACATTGTCAGGAACCAATCCGATGAGCTTCCTTATCTTCAGAGAGTCCTCCTCGTTGCCTACTTCGTGGCCCCTTATCCTTGCCTCGCCGCTTGTCTTCGATATCAGGCAGCATAGCATCCTCACCGTGGTGGTCTTTCCTGCCCCGTTGGGCCCCAGGAATCCGAACACCTCTCCCTCCTCGACTCGGAAGGTCACGCCATCGACCGCGGTGAGGTCACCGAACTTCTTGGTCAGTCCCTCGGCCTCAATAGCCGGTGCAGGATGTGTCATGGGCAGAAGATCTCGCCTTCAGGCCGTATTCTTTCCTATTAATATCATTCAGGGGTACAATCTACACTCGAAGATACTTATGGCCTCTTCTCGTCCTGCGCGGATGCTAACACAATCTAGGCGAATGCGCTGATGGTTTGGGCACTCGGCTCGATGGTCCCACGATGACCCCACGGAAGCGGGTGCTGCGGGCGCGCACAAGTTAGGCTCAGGTTACCACTGACAAGATTCTGGGTTTTGGTTCCAACCCCATCCTAGGTGCGGACCCTAGCCGGGCTATCTCATTTCAAGCTCCATTTGGTAAAAGGGGCGCTCTTCCGCGCGCGCGATGGTTTGAGTGTGGGTGAGCTTATAATGAAGAGGCCCGGAGCCCGTCAGCTATGTCTTCTGGCGACGACGAAGAAGAGGTTTCTTCTGGCGGCAACGAGGAAGAGGCTCTCAAGAAGCTGGACCTGAAGGTAAAGGAGATAATGAGCCCGAACCCTCTCACGATTCCGGCCGATGCCACGGTCATGCAGGCGGCCAAGGCGATGGAGAAGCACGACTCTTCCTGCGTCTTCGTGAAGTCGAAAGGGAAGATAGTTGGGATAATCACTGAGCGGGATATCACCAGGAGGGTCGTAGGAAAGGGGGCCTCACCCAAGACGACGAAGGTCAAGTCAGTGATGACATCTCGAATCGTAGTCACACCTCCCGACGCCAGCATCGAGGGGGCACTCAAGGTGATGACGACGAACAAGGTGAGGAGGCTGCCGGTCGTAGATGAGAAGGGAGACATGGTGGGTCTCGTGGGTACGGCTGATATAGCGAAGGCACTCGCAGAGAAGGCTGGTTACTCAACCTCACTGATAACGGCGATGACGAAGGAGACCCTGCCTCCGAGCGGAGTGTACGGCTAATCGTCGGACGATGGTCCCTCTTTTGTGAGCGCGCGCGCAGGCTCCTCGTAAGAAAGCGGCGAATTAGAAGAACCTCTTATAGCATAGCCGGGCTATCATGAGAATCCACTTTCCGGACCTGTTTGGGGACGAGTCCCACCGGGCCCGAACCTTCTTGCGGGCTGAAATGGATTCGAACCCATGTGGGTTCAGCCCCTAGCTGGGCTATCGCCATTTAGCGCGCGCCTAAGGCCTTGGTCGCTGTCCGTTCGAAAAGGATCTGGGTTCCATGCCGGCTGAACCCTGCCCTTCTGAGAGCCGCGATTATCCTTGAGCCTTGTGGGATCCAGACCATTCGCCTTGTAGTCTCGGGGGCTTCCTTCAATCCTAAGACGTGCCTGACGAGTTTCATAGGTCCGTCTCCCGTGCCAGTAAGAAAGCCGATCTGCCTCCATGTCCTGTCCCTCGTTCCACCCAGGGTGGCGACGCCAACTGATTCGCCTGATGTCCACACCGCCCCCTCGCGGACCAGCTTCTTGATGATAGAAGGGCTGAGAGACGTTGCTTCGTAGGAGTCCCAGTGGACGCCCGAACCGAGCCTGAACTCTCTCGACCCCATTATCAGTCTCGTGACCTGCGAAAGCTCGGTCATTTCCGCGTGTCTCACACCTTCCTGGGGCGCGAATTTGGCTCTCTCCCCGGGCTCATAGACGTTGACTCTTGACAATTCCTTGAAGTTCATCCTGGCAATCTGCCTATGCGCCGTCCTGTTCGTTGACCTGCTGTCTAGACGGAAGACCTTCACTCCCCGGTCCATGGCGAAGCGCATCGCGCTGCTCCCCAGCATCGTAGCGAGCCCGCGGCCTCTGAAACCGGGATGGACCCTGGCGCCTTCGAGCCATGCGGACCCGTCCTCGAGGAACTTGACCCTGCTCATGCCTACTGGGACACGATCCGCCTCTACTACGAACACCCTTCCTTCTTTATCCTCGAGCCATTCATCCCACATCTGGGGGATGTAATCATGCCCTTCCCAGTTATCTTTGATGAAGCTCATCAGCGGGTCCTTGTCGGCAGGCCTCGCTGGCCTCACCATCGCATTCATGTGAGCCGCCTGACTCGCCCTGTCGTAATAACGCTTCGCAGGAGAAGAATCGATACCGCGCGCCCCGCGCCAGCGACCGCGTGGGGGAGCCGGGGTTTTGGATATGCATGAGCTAGGGCGCGCTATTAAGCGACTCCCATTACGCCCCAGACTTGGACACTAAACTGTGCTGACATCGAGTTAGTCTAGGTGTGCCCACTTACCGGCTGGGTAACGTATGGCTCCTCCAGATACTTCGCCTCTTCCTCCGAGATCTTCACGGCGACCGACCCGACCATCTCTTCAAGGTGCTGCGCATTCGACGTGCCGATAACGGGAGCAGTAACACCCCTGTACAGCAGCCAGGCAAGGGCGACCTGGTTGGGCGTGACCTCCTTCGTCTTCGCCACTTCCACCACTCTACCCACGATTTGGTCGTTCTGGGGCCTTCCGATGTACCTGACGTGTCCGAACGAACCCGGCGCGACTCTGGCATTGTCCTTCTCAGTGGTGGCAAGCCTCCCGTTCTCGAAGTACTTCCCCGAGAGGAAGCCACCGGCCGTCGGGCTCCAAGGGATGAGCGCGATCCCTTCGGCCCTGCAGAGAGGTATCATCTCCCTCTCCTCTTCCCGGTAAAGCAGGTTGTACAAGTTCTGCATGCTGACGAACCGCGCGTATCCCTTCATGTCGCTCGCGTAGAGCGCCTTCGCGAACTGCCACGCCCACATGCTTGAAGCGCCGATGTAGCGCACCTCGCCGTTCCTGACGATGTCCGTCATGGCAGAGAGCGTCTCTTCTATGGGCGTGTCGTAGTCCCACCTGTGTATCTGGTAGAGGTCTATGTAGTTGGTCCTCAACCTGCGAAGAGACTCCTTCACCTGCCACATTATGTGCCTCCTCGACAAGCCCTTCTGGTTCACCCCTGGGCCCATCTCGCCACGAACTTTCGTCGCCACGACCGCATCCTCGCGGGTGCCACTGAGAAACTCGCCGAGTATCTCCTCGGACCTTCCCTTCGAGTACACGTTTGCCGTGTCGAAGAAGTTGATTCCCAGGTCCCAGGCACGCTTGAGGACTTGCTTTGCCGCTTCTCCGTCGGCCATCCAATCGGCCTCGCCTCCAAATGACATGCACCCGAGACATATTCGCGAGACCTTGAGGCCGGTCGGCCCCAACCTGACGTACTCCATGTACGAACTCCGACGGATTCACCTTATGAGCGTTTACGGTTACTGTCTCTTCGTGCATCACCTGCTGTAACAAGTATGGCTTGAAAACGGACCACCGCCTTGCCAGGAGTAGTGTGTCTGCGTCCAGACTGACTGCTTCGCAATCAAGCGCGCGGCCACCAATTCTGCGACAATCGAACTAGGTGCCTCGCAGCTCTCACTCTGGCCGGAGCGCCCTCCGCGCAGCGAGGGAGCCAAGCACTCCTAGGACTACCGCGAAGACGAGCAGGTAGGCCATGTCCCAGCCGTAGGTCGCCGCCTGACTGGAGGAGAGCGAGCCGTTGATCACGAGGAGCCGGGCGGCCTCGTTCGTCTTCGTGACCGGGTTCACGTTCGCGATTGCCTTGAGCCAGCTTGGGAACGAGGAGGTCGGGAAGAAGGCGTTGCTCATGAACATCACCGGGAGGGTCAGGAAGTTGACTATGGCGACCAGGGAGTCGATGCTCCTCACTGTGAGGGCGAGGGCCGTGAAGACGAAGGACAGGCCTAGGCCAAGGAGTGTGAAGGCCAAGAAGATGCCTACGAAGTTCACCACGCCGAAGGAACCGGGCAGCTGGAGACCGTTCGGGATGAAGAGGGCAACCAAGAATGTGAGCATCCCCAGGATGAGGACCTTCACGAGGTTCTGGGCGACGCCTGAAAGGTAGATGGCGGCCCGCGGGACCGGCGCGGTGAGCAGGGAGCTCAGGTACCCCAGCTGCCTGTCGAGGACCAGGTCGATGCCGCCGAAGGCCATGTTGAAGACTAGTATGATGCAGATGACCGCCGGCGCCAGGTACGTAATGTAAGTCGGGGCGCCTCCGAAGACCGTCTGCAGCACCGACGACCCCTGGCCGGAGCCCGACGGGATCAGGTTGGCGGGGTTGAACGAGCTGCCAAATAGCAGGAGGTAGAACATGGCGGTGAACAGCCCTGGTATGATGGACGCGGGGTTGCGGACCCATTTTCGCAGGGCCCTGAATGTGAGCGCGAGGGTCTCGTCGATCATGCCTATCGCGCCCTCTCCATCTTGATGTTCTCCCAGCCAGAGTCGCTCCCTGAGGTCTCCTCATCCCTCATCGACCTCCCTACCACCTCAAGGAAGACCTGATCCAGGGTGGGCTTGGAGAAGGTGATCTCCTCGATTTCTGCTTCCTTCTGCACGACCCCCGCGACTATCGCCGGGAGGGCCTTCTCCGTCTTCGGAAGCTTGATCCTGTACACCTTCCCCTCTCGCGTGACACCCTTCACCCCTTCGATGGCCGAAAGGAACCCGGTGAGATCCTCCTTGTCGTCTTTGAGCGTCAGGGTGATGATGTCCCCGCCGTGGGCCTCCTTCAGCTCTGCCGGTGTTCCGGAGACCCTGATGGTCCCGTGGTCGATTATCGCGACGCGGTCGCAGAGCGAGTCGGCCTCGTCTAGGTAGTGGGTCGTCATGAAGACCGTAAGCCCTCGTTCCTTGTTCAGCCCCTTGATGTAATGCCACATCTTGCTCCTGGTCTGCACGTCCAGGCCGAGGGTCGGCTCGTCGAGGAACAGCACTTTGGGCTCGTGGAGCAGCCCCATGATCAGCTGAAGCCGCCTCCGCATCCCGCCTGAGTAGGTCTTCACCTTGCGGCCGGCCGCCTCATCCAGGTCGACGAGACGGAGGAGCGTGCTGATCCTGGCCTTCGCTGTCGCCCCCTTGACTTGGTGCAGCCGGGCCATCAGCATCATGTTCTCGGTCCCGCTCAGCTCGTCGTCGGCGGTGAGCTCCTGGGGGACCACGCCTATGCTCTTGCGGACTGCGCCAGGGTCCTTCGCGACGTCATGGCCGGCGACCGTGGCCCGCCCCTCGGTTATCGAGGCGAGCGTGTTGAGCATCTTGATTGTGGTGGTCTTGCCAGCCCCGTTGGGGCCTAGGAAGCCGAAAATCTCACCTTCCGCCACGTGGAAGCAGATGTGGTCCACGGCCTTCACCTTCCCACGGTAGACCTTGGTCAGGCCGTCCGCATATATGATGTCTGCCATTTTCTGGCCCTCCTAGATCGATCGACTGATAAACAGTCCGTGCAGCCTAGATCAATCGACTGACAGATGCGTAGCGCACGCAAGTCGCGTCTCAGGTGCACGTGCCCGAGGAAGTCGGTCCTGCCCTTCGATGACCTCACTTCAGAGCCCTCCTCCTCATGAAAGTGGGACCGTACTTCTCTGCAATCAACCTCAGCAACTCGTCAGGGTGCTCCTGAACGACGTGGACCAATAACTCTAGGGCGATCTCGCCACTCCGGCTCGGCTCCGATTCGATGACCCTATCGGCAAGCTCCGCGCAGGTCTCGCATTCAGGGATCGTCTTGGCCTTGACCAATTCTCTCAGGGCAGTCAGCTGTCTCCCAAAATGCCTACTGACCTTCTCGAGTCTTTCTTCTGCTCCCAAGGTCTTCAGCAGGTCAAGTCTCTCCTCAGAGGAGAAGCCCGGGGAGTTAGCGCACAAGTCAGCTAGCCTGCCGGGTGTCTCAGCGCTTCTCAAGGCTTCGGTTATCTCAGTCGGGATACCGGGAATCAGCTTGGCAAATTCGTCGATTTGATCAAGAACAACTTCCATAGTTCCCGAATTACCAGTGGAAGCATCGTCAATTTCCTCTGCCTTCGTGAAGCGGACCCTCGCATATGCTGTCTCCTCAAGGACCTTCTCAACTCGCACCCTCCACAACCCTTTCACAGACGCCTTCACGCCTCCTTCGACCAGAGCTGTCTTTCGGACCAGCGCAAGTGTGCCTATTGAACCCGTGGCGTCCTTCGAATTGTAACTAGGCATAACGACGATGAGCTGACGCTCCTTGACTGATTGGAGCAGAGCAGTTGTGTTCCTCCGATCCCGGGCGGTTATCGTGACTTCTGAATGGGGAAAGATGATCACGTCCTCTGCCAGTATGGCAGGAGCTTCGTATTTACCCGATGATGATTCTTCCGATATACGCCCTCACCACTCTTCGTCGGTCAGCCCTAACAAGAGCAAGTCGACATTATTGAGTTTTCTCCTTTACCCCGTCGTAGGGTGTTGCTCATCATTCCTTCCTTCAGCCTCCCGAATCTTCGCCAGTGCTTCGAGCGCTTCGTCGATGTGCTTCTTCGGATTGAGCTGGGAAGAGAAGATGTGCCTGACTATGCCTCTCCTGTCTATGATGCACGTGACTCTGCCCGGAAGGAGCCCGAACGTCGATGAAGCGCCGTAGAGTCTCCTGACCTTCCCATCCGCGTCGCTGAGGAGGATGAACGGCAGGTTATTTCTTGACGCAAAACCCTTGTGCGAATCGATGGAGTCAGAGCTCACCCCAACAACCTCAGCTCCGCGTTCCTTGAACACTTCGTAGCTGTCCCGAAAGGCGCATGCCTCAGCGGTGCATCCCGAACTGTTGTCCTTGGGATAGAAGTACAGGACAATCTCCTTCCTTCCTAGGAGGCCTTCGAGGCTCACGGACTCGCCGGTCTGTGAGGGGAGCGCGAAGTCCGGTGCCGCATCTCCAACTTTGAGTCGACTTGACATTGATGATTCTCGCCTGCTACTCGCGAGCCTCGTTATTATTCCCGGTCGCATCTGGAGCCCTGTAGGTTTCGTTCATGCTTCAGATTATAACATAAGTTATATTAAATGGTATCGCCCGAGTCCGGGAAGGCTTCAGATGACCGCGCGCGCTCTTCGCCTATTCTGAATCACTGAAGCGTTCTGTGCAGGGCCAGTAGATGCCAAAGACCAGAGTGAGCTCTGTAGAACTAAGGGCGCTTGATTCGGGTTGAGTAGGTGGCCAAGTCAGACTATTCTATTGAAGCATTTGGACGCGAGTTATCTTTCCGTCTTCGACTCGATAGACAATTGCCATATGTGCCTCGGAAGGATGCCCCTCTAGATTCATTCCGGTTACTTGTTCTTCGGTGACGACATGTTTCCCTACCACCATTCTTGCCTTTATCTCTGCGTGAAGTTTCGGGCTCTGGTCAAATAACCTGCCGTAGACTTTGCGCATGCCTTCGTGCCCTTTGATTGTCTGGTTTCCTAGTCCATCCAGAGTAACGACGTCAGGAGCGAAGCAATCAACGAACCTGTTAAGATCTCGGGCGTTGTAGGTATCCACCATAGCTCGGACTATCCCTTCATCGGGAGACATGTGGATAAATCAAGCTGGGCTGTATTTCAACTACTAGCCTCTGTTGCATCAGCCGTCGCCTGAACTCCATTCTTGAGACCCGTCTGTGGGCGGGTCCCACTGGACCCGAATCTTCTTGCAGACTGAAATGGATTCGAACCCATATGGGTACAGCCCCTGGCCGGGCTAAGCCTTAGTCCACCCTTCTCGGTCTGTCAAGCGCGCCAAGTCTCACTGCCTTCTCTTTCCAAATCGGTGCCAGACAGCCGCGACTACAGCCGCCACACAGACGCCATGTGAGCGGTTAGTGCCTCACAAGCAGTGGCGCTAGATAGTGCCTATTTGCGAGACTCAACTGGGTTGTTGAGGCTCAGGCAACGGGATCAGGTGCTTCAATGGGCGAGCAAAGACGCCTATCAGACCACAGCCCACGACCACGGCGCCAGCAACGAGAATCCCGTGCGTGACGCCGTAGTAGCTCGCCATGAATGCCCCAAAAGCCACGCTGACAGGGGCTGTCAGGAATTCAACGAACTGTTTGAATCCAAATATCCGCCCGAGAACTGGGCCCGGAACAGTCTGCTGGTAGTAGACTGTCTGGATGGTGTCGGAAAACGGTAGAAAGAGGCCGAACACGAAAGTGGCCACGAGTGCCTCCGGCAGGGTTGTCGTAAGGGAGAGCGCCACTACGGCCGCTCCCATTCCAAACAGCGAAGTGAGAATCGCCAGCCTTCTCCTTTGCACCTTTCCTATCCTGGCAAGGTACATAACGCCCGCAAGAATGCCGGCTGCGCTGAACGCCCCGAGCATACCGTAGCCAAAACTACCTGACATCAGGACGTTATCCGAGAAGATTAGCGCATAGACGTACCAGAGCGCCCCAAGGCCAAAGTTTGAGCCCATAACCAAGATCGACATCCAGACGAGATCCATTCTTGTCTTGAAGTACGCAAACCCTTCCTTGAAATCCCTTCTCCACGTACGTCGCGTTTGTCCGAGAGGCATAGGCGGCACTGTGATCATAAAGAGTGCGAAGACCAGCACCACGAAGCTCAGGCTGTCGGCCAGAAGCGCGACAGCGGTCCCAAACAATGCTATGGTGATCCCCGCAAGCGCTGGTCCGACTATACTGTCCACCTGGAAGACTGCCGTGAAGGTCGAGTTCGCCCTCAGAAGACTGTCCTTCCCTACCAGAAATGGTACTACCGTGTTGCCAACCAGGTCAAAGAGTGCACCAAGCAGACCTACGGAGAAGGCAACTGTAAAGATGAAAGCTAAGGGGGTGTAGCCCACCAAGTTCCCCGCACCGATTGCGCCGAAGAGCACTGCCCTTATGATCTCGGTGGCGAGCATCGTCCTCCTCTTGTTCCACTTGTCGACGTAGACTCCAGCGAGTAGCCGCACCAGCGCCCTCGGTATCATGAAGACGACCCATGTGATTGCCAGGTCCAACGCCGAACTAGTGATTGCGTAGACGAGCCAAGAGAGAGCCAGGTTCCCGAAGTAGTCCCCGAGCGAGGACGCCCCTCTGCCGAACAGAAGAGCCAAGAAGTTCTTGTTTCTAGAAAGAGGTGGGTACTGAGACTGTGCCATGAATGGATGACTCGGTGTGTCCGTACGTCTAACCCTTATTCTATATAACGACCCAATCTTTCAGAGCCTAATCTCCCAGGGCCTAATTCTCAGGGACAAAGCCATCCCGCGAGGCGGGAATTAGAAGAACCTCTTGCAGCACAGCCAGACTATCGAAATCAGCTTGAAACAAGCTCTTACGGGTACTCTGAGCCAGAATCGGGTTCATCAGGGACGTAAAGGTCGAAAATGTTTCTCATGTCTCTCAACAGGATTCTACATTCTAGTCTAATCTCAGCGGGAGCAGCTGATGGACCATCGCATTAGATACTGCTTGAGATATTCCTATATAGTCTATTCATTTCGCGTCTAGTCATGGGAAATGCGGCGCGATTGGGGTTTCATCAGCGGGATCCAGGCTTCTTGGAAGATGGAAGCCCGCATCCTCAAGGTGCCCCAAGAGGTTTGTTGCACTTCTATGCACTTCTGAGTATCGCTCGCAAGCCGATGCGCGGCTATGATCTCATCAAGGAAATCGAGACCAAGACAGAAGGAGCTTGGCGCCCTGGACCTGGCGCTGTGTATCCTGTGCTTCGGAAACTCGTGAATCAGGGTTACATTGCGGCTCAGAAGAAGATGAAGGGCGGGCCTCCACAGGTTCTCTATGAAATAACACCTGCGGGACTCGAGAACATAGCCAACGCCAAGAAGATGATGAAATCATCGACAGAGCGGTGGAACCTCATGGGACAGCTGCTGGTCGATCTGATGGAGCCAGATGACTTGGTAAGATTCGTCCTGAACTCCTTGGAGCTGCAGATTGAACTTGTCCACATGATCGCCGAATCCGATAGAAGCGGCCTAAGCAATCAGGACAGGCTGTTCGTCCTTCGCCAGTACACGCTCAATCTGGAGAGAGAGCTGACTCGGGCGACGGTCTCGATTAGGGAGATAAACAGTCGAACCCCCGCCGAGAGCGCTGCCATGGGGAGAACAGTTTTGAAGGTGAGAAAGGCCTGAGCAAAACCGCACTCGTTTCAGCTGACCGCGTTCCCGAAGGGGGCTCCATGATCAGGGTCGAGAACCTTACGAAGAAATTCGGCGACTTCGTTGCGCTCGACAATGTCTCGTTTGATGTCAAGAAGGGCGAGATATTCGGTCTGCTCGGTCCCAACGGTGCTGGTAAGAGCACAACCTTGCGGATTCTCTCCACTTTGGCGAGACCCACCAAGGGGACCGCTTCGATCGGGGGCTATGACATCGTGAAGGATGACACTGAAGTTCGCAAGCTGATTGGCATCGTTTCCGAGAAGATGATAATGTACGACCGCCTGACAGCAAGAGAGAACCTATGGTTCTTCGGCAGTCTCTTCGAGATCCCGGGTGATGTTCTGACCCAGAGAATCGACGAACTGCTGGAGCTGGTCCAGCTGACCAAGTGGAAGAACTCCCTGGTAGGAACGTTTTCAACTGGGATGAGGCAGAGGATGAACGTAGTACGGGCTCTGCTGAATATGCCCCGAGTGCTGTTCTTGGACGAACCGACGTTGGGTCTGGACCCCCAATCGTCCGTCGAGATCCGGGAGTTCGTGAAGAAACTCAACAGAGAGAACGGCACCACCATAATCGTGACGACGCACACGATGGTCGATGCCGACATGCTATGCGATCGCATCGCCATCATTGACCATGGGAAGGTGGTCGCTCTGGACACCTCGACCAACCTGAAGAAGCTGATTTCCGGGGGGGACAACACGATTCTGAAACTGGGAATCGCCAATCTGACGGCCGAGCTCCTTGAGACCCTACGAACCCTGGATTGTGTTCAGTCTGTTTCCCAGGAGAATTCCACCCACGTCCGGCTGATTGCGCGCGGCGACGACGCGTTCGATAGCGTGATTGACGCTGTGAGAAGCAAGGGCGGGAAGATAGCGTCCGTAGAGAACCTGCAGCCGACGCTCGAAGACGTCTTCCTGCACCTAACGGGCCACGAAGTCAGAGACAGCGCGGACCAGAAGATTCCGCTAGAGAGGCACAGACGATTTGGGGCCCCGCAACGGAGGGTAAGGTGAGACTGGATGGGGACCAAGACACTTCTTTCGCACAGTTTCAGAATCGCTTGGAAGGACATCCTCGAGCTCTACAGGAACAAGTTCGGTCTGGTCCTGCTCATCGTGATGCCCCTGTTCATGATGGCAATGGTCGGTTTCATCTACCCTACGAGCGGCAGTTCGGCCAGTAACCTGCCTGTCGCGATCGTCAACTCGGACGCAGGGTACAACAGCTCAACAGTCGCAAGCCAGACGTTCATCTCAGTCCTGCAGCAGATTAACAGCAAGACGGGCATGATGAAACTCACGACTGCGTCGAGCGCCGCCGATATCAAGAACCTGATTCAAAGGGGCGACATCGAAGGCGGGATACTCATCCCGAACAATTTCTCGACGAGTCTCGCCAGCGGAAAACAGGGGACGGTGGTGATCATAACCGACCAGTCCAACCCCCAGGTGTCGGCGACAATCCAGACGCTGCTGTCCAGCGTGTTCAGCAAGATGAGCACCACGATGGCTCAGAATAAGGTTCAAGCATTAGGAATCACGGCGAACGATTCCCTTGCGATAGTGCAGCCGCTCAAAGTCCAGGCGCAGGGCGTCGTTCCCGGTGCCCCCAACTACTTTGACTTCGTTGCTCCCGGCATAATGGCCATGACCGTCATGATGAGCGTAATGACTGGGCTACCAGCGGCGATATCGCAGGAGAAGGAAATCGGCACCATGGACGGAATGATGGTAGCGCCCATCAACAGGCTGTCTATCATCCTCGGCAAGACCCTGGGCCAGACGGCGAGAGGCCTGTTCCAGGGTTTCATAATACTGGCTCTGGCTGTCGGGCTGTTTGGTGTAACGATAGAAGGGAGCATCCCTCTTGTCTTCGGGCTACTTCTGCTCGGCGTCTTCAGCTTCGTCGGTCTGGGCATCGTGATAACCTCGTTTGCGAAGGACCAGCAGACGGCGACTATGCTGATGACCACGCTGATGTTTCCCATGATGTTCTTGAGCGGAGTCTTCTTCCCGATACAGCAGATGCCCTGGTACATGCAGGACATATCGAAAGTGCTCCCGCTCACTTACGCATCGAGCTCCCTGCGGAAGGTCATGGTTCTGGGTGCTGGGATACCGGACATAACCACTGAGCTGACCATCTTGATAGCGTTCGGGGTCGTTATGACCGCGATAGCCGTCCCCGTGTTCAGGCGAATGATGACTAGGTAGTGATGGCTGGGCAGTCATCCGGAAGCGCGCGCGGCCGAACCTTCCTGTAGGCTGAAGTGGATTCGAACCCATTGGGGTGCAGCCCCTAGCCGGGCTATCGAAATAGTCTTGAAACAGACCTCGTTAACTCATCTGAGTAATAAACAGGGTTTTTCATGAGGCGTCTTGGCGTTTCGGACCCCATCGGGCCGGTTCTTCCACGTGCTCTGGATTTCACTTACGCGTCCTGCGATTGTTCTAACGCCATTGCCATGGCGAGGGGCACCTAGGGCAGTAAGAACCAGACCTCGGTCTGGTTCTCCGCTTTCCTGGCTGCAGCTTACTCTGTCTCTGCGCTGATAATTGCGGTCGTATGCTTTGCCGGGCAGATGTGGCCAGGAGAATCACGTGAATCTCATGGGCTCGAGGCCGAAGGCCCTAAGATATGTGCCGAGAATCTAACAGAATCCTCCTAGAGGACTTTTTAAATAGCAGTAGTATCGTGATATATCTTGTTAGACATGTTCCGCCAATCGTGGGGACACGCAAGGGGTTGGATGCACAGGGGCGATGCCAAAGTCCTAGTTCTTGACGAGCTACAGAAGAGGCCCATGCACGGCTACGAAATTGCCAAAGGCATTTCCGAGACGTTCGGGGGCATCTACGAGCCGAGCCCGGGAATGATTTACCCTACGCTGCAGTATCTCGAGGATATCGGATACGTAACGGCATCACAGAAGAACGAAAAGAGGGTGTACTCGATTACGAAGAACGGAAAGGTCTTCCTGAAGGAGAGCGAAGTCACCGTCAAAAGAATTCACAGGCTCTTCGAGCGGGCCGACGGAAAGATGGATGCGGTGCGAAGCGGGATGGAGCTCAGGAGAAGCATGATGTTGCGTCTTCCGGAAATGACGCCGGAGCAGGCGAAGAAGGTCGCGGCCATTCTGAAGGACGCGAAGTCCAAGATAGAGAGAATCGAGCGATGAGGACGGCATGATGACGACCTCAAGTCCAACGGCTCTGGCCGGCAAGTCTTCGGCCAAGGGTATCATCTCCGTGGAGAAGCTCACCAAGACCTTCGGGCAGCAGAGGGCCGTCGATGAAGTGACCTTCGATGTCAAGGAGGGAGAGATCTTCGGATTCCTCGGGCCCAACGGTGCGGGGAAGAGCACGACCATCAACATGCTCACGACTCTGATTCCCATTACGTCTGGAAAGGCGGAGGTGTGCGGCTTCGACGTCGGCAAGCACCCAAACGAAGTGAGAAGGAACGTTGGGGTCGTGCCTCAGGACTACACGGCCGACGAGGACATGACGGGCCTCCAGAATATACTTCTCTGCGCTGACCTCTATGGCATCCCTCGGAGCAACTCGAAGGATCACGCCATCGAACTGCTTTCGCTCGTCGAACTCCAGGATGCCAAGGACAGGAAGGTCAGCACCTACTCCGGAGGGATGCGCAGGAGACTGGAGCTGGCGTGCGGCTTGATCAACTATCCGAAGCTCCTCTTCCTTGACGAGCCGACCCTAGGCTTGGACGTGCAGACGCGCGCCGCCGTATGGAAGTACATCCGTACGCTGAAGGAGCAGTACGGCATGACCCTCTTCGTGACCACTCACTATCTTGAGGAAGCCGATTCTCTCTGCGACCGCATAGCGATCATCGACCACGGGCACATAATCAAGACAGGAACCCCTCAGCAGCTGAAGGACGGCGTCGGGGGCGACGTGATCGTTGTGGGCGTCAGTGAGGGGCAGCCCGACATCTCGGCAGACATCGCCAAGATTGGCCTGGTGAAGGACGTCAAGAAGACTGACAATGACTACAGGATAAAGACGGAGAAGGGGGAGGAGGCCTCGCCTCTGATAATGGGCCTGATTCAGTCGAAGGGGCTCCACGTAACAAGGATATCCCTGACGCGCCCGACCCTTGACGAAGCCTACCTGGAGCTGACCGGGCGCACCCTGAGGGAGGAAGAGACAAACAAGTGGTCGATGAGGAGCCAGCGAAGGACGATGCGGACCGCGCGGTCGTAGAAAGAGCGAGAGAGAGCGAGTGTGAGCTAGAGTTTGGCCCAAGAAGGAGAATCGGCGGCCGGGAAGTCCGCGACCACGGCCCAGGTCCTTGAATCGCAGGAAACCGCGACGCCGAAGCAGGTGAGGGCTGCCACAGTAGCCCCGAAGTCGAACAACAGTCCGATCCACGGCCTCTGGGCGCTGACCAACAGGGACCTCAGGAAGTGGTACACCAACCCGTACCAGCTGATAATATCCCTGATACAACCCGTGATATGGATGGGTCTCTTTGGGAAGGCGCTGAACTTCAGCTCGTTCATCACCAGCAGCCTGGGGCCCAATGCGACGCCAGCCGAGGTGAACGCCCTCATGACACAATTCTTCGGGACCGCAAGCTACTTCTCGTACCTGGTGTGTGGCATGCTGATCTTCGTAGTCGTCTTCACTTCAGCCTTCAGCGGCATGTCTGTAGTGTGGGACAGGAGATTCGGTTTCATGAACAAGGTCCTGACCACTCCCGTGAGCAGGGGAACGATAGTGATGAGCAAGATCCTGCAGAGCGTGGCCAGGTCTCTCATCCAGGCCGTCGTCGTCCTTGCCATAGGGATTGCGCTCGGAATGGAGACCGGCAACTTCACTCTGCTTGGAATCGCCGGTACATTCGTCATCATCTTCCTCGTCGCGATGGGCCTCTCCGGGCTCTTCGTGATGCTCTCGCTCAGGTCGAGCGACTGGCAGACGCAGATGGCCATCATCAACCTGCTGAACCTGCCATTGCTCTTCGCCAGCAACGCGCTCTTTCCAACCAGGATAATGCCTGATTGGCTCCAAGACGTGGTGAAAGTCAACCCCGTGAGCTACGCCATCGACGGCATCAGGCAGATGCTGATAGGGGCAGTCGGGTCGTATTCGCTCTGGCTGGACTTCTCCGTGGTCTTCGGATTCGCAGCTTTCTTCTCGATAGTCGGGATAGTCATGTCGTGGAGACTGCTGAAGAAATAAAGCGAGCCCGTCTTCCACCGCGATTGCAAGTCTTAAGGCATGCCCATGACTGCGACGGTCTGGCGGCTAGAACGCCAGCGCTTCTTGGACTGACCGACCCTCGAAAATGACCTTCCTCAGGCTCTTCGCCATCTTGAGGGGCTCTTTGTGCTGCCAGACGTTCCTTCCCACCGCGAGGCCGGTCGCACCTGCGTCCATCGCGCCCCTCACCTGCTGAAGGAATGCCTCGTCCGTCGGGGCCTTCGGCCCACCGGACATGAACACCTTCGTCCCGGCTGCTGACTTGACCGCCCATGAGAACGAGGCGCTATCGCCAGTGTACTTGATCTTCACCGCGTCGGCACCCAGCTCGAGGCCCGTCCTAGCCGCGTAAGCAACGATTTCTTTCGAAATGTCGTTCTGAACTCCTGCCCCTCTCGGATAGATCCATGCGATGGCGGCGACACCCTGCTTGTGCGCCTCCTCCTGTATCCGGCCGAACTCCGACAGCATTTCTGCTTCATGGCTAGATCCCAGGTAGATGGTGTAGCCGACTGCCTTCGCACCCAACGACACCGCGTGCGCCACCGAGCACACTTGCCTCGAAATGGGCTCTCCCTGGGGGAGGCTCGTTTTTCCGTTGACTTTGACGATAAGGGGCACTTTGCCATCATAGAATTTCACGGCCACGCCCTTCTGCAGCACCACTCCGTTGAACCCCCCTTTCACAGCTGTCTCCATTATGAATGCGGGGTCCACATTTCGGTCGTCGAAGTCTCTTGACGGCCCGTGCTCTAGGCCTTGGTCGTACGCTAAGAGCATGCTCTTGTCATTCCTCAGGAACGGGGCCATCCTATCCCGAGCCATTGTCCCGAATCTCTCTCAACCGTATTTAACGGTATTTCGAATCCGTTGCAGAGGACCGTCTCGTAGCTTCGCGAAATACAGAAAATGGAACGAGAGCGCCGCCGGTCTTGGACCGGAGGCGCCCTGAACGCTCGAAGTTTGCCTATGGGAAGATGCCGAGACTCTTGACTGCGTCGGCAACTCTGCCCACAGCGACTATCATGGCACCCGTCCTCATCGAGGTATTGTGCTTCAGGCTCGCCTCGTGGACGTCCTTGAATGCACCCGTGATCTTCTTCTCCAACATCGAGTTGACCTCGTTCTCGGCCCACGCGAGTCTCTCCAAGTTCTGGACCCACTCAAGGTAGCTGACGATGACACCGCCTGCGTTGGCTAAGATGTCCGGGATCAGGAAGACCCCGTTTGCATCGAGGATCTTGTCAGCCGCTGGGGTTGTTGGGCCGTTGGCGCACTCGGCGATGATCTTCGCCTTGATGCCCTTTGCGATGTCTGGTAGGATGGTGTTCTCGAGCGCTGAAGGACTGAGGATGTCCACGTCCATCTGGAGGAGTTCCTTGCCCGATATCGGCTGGCTTCCGGGGAAGCCGACCACGGAACCGGTCCTCTCCTTGTGGGCGATGAGTTTGTCGGCGTCCATGCCGTTCTTGCTCATGATTGCTCCCTTGGAGTCGCTCGCTGCCATCAGCTTCGGTCCGTAGGTCTGGAGGATCTGCGAGTAGAAGGAGCCGGCGTTACCGTAGCCTTCGACCGCGAAGGTTGCTTTCTTCAGGTCCATCTTCTTCACCTTTGCCGCCTCCACGGTGCAGAACACTGCTCCCCTTCCGGTTGCCTTGTCCCTTCCGAGCGAGCCTCCCAAGGAGATTGGTTTCCCTGTGATGACTCCCGGGGACGCCATACCTACGATGGTGCTGTAGGTGTCCATGATCCATGCCATGGTCTGTCCATTCGTGTACACGTCAGGGGCGGGGATATCCTTGTAGGGGCCGATGATTGAGCTGATAGCTGCCGCGAAGCGGCGTGTCATGCGTTCCAGTTCCCCTTGGGACATGTTCTTCGGGTCGCAGATGATGCCTCCCTTCGCTCCTCCGTAGGGGATGTTGACGACACTGGTCTTCCAGGTCATCCAGGCCGCCAGGGCTCTTACCTCGTCCAGCGTCACGCCCGGGTGGTACCTGATTCCTCCCTTGAAGGGCCCTCTTGCATCGTTGTACTGGACTCTGTATCCCGTGAAGACTTTCGTTTTCCCGTTGTCCATCCTCACCGGGAGCGACACCGTCAGCTCCCGCTTCGGATGAGCTAGGATTTGGTGAATGCCTTCGTCGAGTTTCAAGTACTCCGCAGCAATCCGCAGCTGCTCGAGTGAATTCTCAAATGGGTTTGGCTTAGCCTGACTCATAAGTCGGCCGCCTTTTCGGATTCTATTTAGGCGTTTCGAAGATTCTCATTTCAGAGAACGAGCGAGGATGTGAAACGACGACCAATCCTGACGGGACCGACGACTTCTGACATGGTAGCGCTTCGACCAACGCTGCCCGAGATGAGCATTTGTTCGGCAGGAAACTGTGGTCCCAGGCCCGATGATTTCTGGCCGCTCCACGGCGAGGAACTCAGGCCGACACTCGAAAGGGTTTCCGCGTCATCACTCGTCTACTGAAGACCAGCATGTCTAAATGAGACGGGATGCACCCGGGATTCGAGAGATGAAACTGGAAGAATTCTTGCGACTCAACGCACCGGAGGACCTTGCCCTGATCGCAACCGCGATCGCAGAGGCCAGCATAAGGGTCTGGGAGAACATACCATTCAGGTCGGGTCTCCTCACCGAAGTCAACCCTTCGGGGGAGCGCCAGAAGGCAATTGACGTCTTCGCGAACGACGTCTTCGTCGAAGCGATGACGGGAACGAACTTGGTCAGGGAGGTGGCATCTGAAGAGATGGCAGAGGCTATCGAGGCGAGGGGGCAGCTCAGCGTCGCCATGGATCCACTCGACGGCAGCTCCAACGTCGAGACGAACAACCCGCTCGGGAGCATCTTCGGATTCTACTCAAAGCGCCTACCCTGCTCGGGAAGAAACATTGTCGGGGCGCTCTATGTCACATATGGTAGCACTGTCACCATCACTCTGTCCTTTGGCAAGGGCGTCCACAGGTTCGTGGGAGTGAGGAAGGGGGCCGAGATATCCTTCGAGCTGCTCGGGATCGACCTCAAGGTGCCGGCAAAGCCGGAGGTCTATGGCATCGGAGGTTTCAGGAAGGACTGGATTCCTGCTGTCCGCGACTTCGTCGATTCCTTCGAGGCCAAGGGCATGAGAATACGCTACTGCGGGACCTTCGTGGGAGACTACAACCAGGTCCTGTCGAGGGGAGGTATCTTCGCGTATCCCGAACAAGTAGGGAAGCCACAAGGGAAGCTGCGGGTCCTCTTCGAGACCGCCCCCATCGCTTACATCAACGAGCAGGCTGGAGGCTACGCGACCGACGGAAGGAGGAACATCTTGGACATCGAGCCGAAGAGCCTCTCCGAGACGTCTCCTGCTTACGTAGGGAGTGCGCCGCTCCTGCACGAGCTGGAGAGGCTCGTCTCTGCGTCAGGCTAGCGAACCAAGGGATGACGCCGAGTCATTGCGATCGCGACCCTTCCAATTAGACCATCGCGGTTCCTGTCTTTGTTGAAGCCCTGTTCTCCGTGGCGGTCCGGCGAGTCTCCCCGAAACCCCCGATGATCTTGGCTCCGAGCTTGGAGTCCCCCTCGTCGAGGCTCACGTTGAGGAGATGCCGGACTCCTTTCTTGCAAGGGTTCCTTACGTTGTTGAACTGAACCCTATGGCCTATGGATACGTGGATTCCTCCGTGTTCAGCCGTCGCGAGGTTCCTCGCTCTAGGGAATGAGCAAGCTCCTCGATCTTCAGTGGCCAGTCATTCGCCTTGACGACGCTGCTTGAAACGAGGACTCCGTCCGCTCCCAACTCAACCGCACTCTCTACATCTTCCCCGCTGACGATCCCTGCCCCACACAGTATCTTGCCCCTGTATCCGGTCTCCCTCACCTTCGAAACGGTTCGGCTCACAAGCTCTGGCTTCACCTTCGATACGGCCATGCCTGAGCCTATCAGTCCTGGCGGCTCGACCGCGATATAGTCTGGCTCCAGCCTGCAGAGGGTCATGGCTTGTGCAGGCGAGCCTGCACAGAGACAGACCGCGAGCGAAAGCCCTCTGAGCCGAGGCATCAGCCGCTTCAGCTCGCTGAGAGGGCGGGAGGACTCACTGTGATTGAGAAGAGTACCCTTTGCTCCGGCGGCCTTCACCGCCTCCGGGAGGAAAGCTCCCGTGGTCTTGTCGCCTTTCTCACTTCCGACTGTTTGGCTGAAGACCGGAATCGCCACTCTGGAGGCAACAAGTGCGACCATTGGACCAGGCGGGGCGACGATGATTTCAGCGCCAGTCCTTGATGATGCTCGCTGTGCAGCTTCGGCGATTCGCAGTGAACCCTCCCCTAGCACTTCTGGGTAGTTCTTCAGGTTGAGGATTATCGTCAAGTCGATACCGCGACGTTGGTGGGGGTCAGGTCTTAAAGTATGGTCCGATTTCTCGTTCAAAGCATCGGGTCGGGAGTCTTCTCAGAACCCGTCTTCATCCGAGTCCTCTTCCCACCCGTCTTCATCCGAGTCCTCGTCAAAGTCCTCTTCCAGTTCCTGGTCCTCTTCGGACATTTTGACGGTCAGCGCGATTTCAATTAGTCTATTAAACCTCTCGGTGAATCGGGCACGCGGGAATTGACCGGGGCCATCGTCCGCCTTAACAGAGACTCGATAGATCGCGCCAAGTCCGTAGTCAGTCACGGAGGATTGATAGTCTATCCCACAGACACTGTCTACGGGCTTGGCTGCAATCCCACGGACGAGGATGCTGTCCGGCGGCTTGTCGGGGCCAAGAAGCGCGACCAGAGACCTATCCCTGTCCTCTGCTCCTCGAATGGCGCTGCGATGGAGCTGGTCGAAATGAACCAGAAGGCTCTCGAGCTCACGAGGCGATTCTGGCCCGGCGCCTTGACCATTGTCGCCCCCATGAAGCGGACCCTCCCCTTCTCACTCCACCAGGGAACCGAAACTCTAGGGGTTCGGGTGCCAGCCCTGCCCCTCTGCGTGATTCTGATTGAGGCCTGCGGAGGCTGGCTAACCGGGACGAGCGCAAACCTTTCGGGGTCACCTTCTGCTCGGACGGCTGCGGAGGCAGCGAGCCAACTCGGCGAGCGCGTGGAGCTGATACTTGATGGAGGCAGGCTTGAGGGTCTCGAGTCGACCGTCGTCCGGGTGGTGGGCGACGATATCCAAGTTTTAAGGGCGGGTCCGGTCAGGGTGACGGACGAGACGCGAGAACGATGAATCTGATTGTGACGTCGGCCAAGGGCCTCGAAGCGCGGGCCTCCGCTGAGTTCAAGGAGGTGGCGTTGCTCTCGGGTATCAGGAAAGTGACCATCGAGAGATCAGCATACGATGGGGTCCTCGAGGTCGAGGTTGAGAATCCGAAGGTCCTGCTGTCGTTCATCAGCGAGTTCGTCCGATCGGAGCCGTTCAAGGTGAGGTTCATCATGCGGGTCATACCCGTAGGCAGAGTTGTTGACACCAAGATTGAGGAGATAGTCGGGGCCGTCACCGAGCTAGCCTCGAACATAGGTGCTGCGGAAAGCTTCAGGATCACAATCGAGGCGAGGGACTCGCCCTATTCCGACAAGCAACTCATCGACGCGATAGCTGATGCGGTCGACAGGAAGGTGAGTCTAGACTCGCCAGACAAAATCGTCTTGATCCAGATCTTCGGCGAGTACACGGGGGTCTCGGTCTTATCCCCGAACGAGATCCTCAGTATCACGAAGCTGAAACGGGCGACCTAAGTCTTCAGGGCATTCAGGAGCGCTGCTCGCTCTATTCCTTCCAGTTCATCGGGGGACAGTTTCCTCTTCCGAAGCTCCAATCCTCCGAGCTCTTTCGCGCTTAATCCTGTGAGTGTGCTTTCGGGTCCCGCTATGATAAGGAGGAATGGCTTCCCTTTCTTGGCCCCTATCTGTTCGATGGCCCTGGAGATCTGGGTCGTGCCTGCCAAGCGCAGGAGGAGGTCGATTTCCGGTTTCTTAGCCAGCATGTTCTGAGTCCCGTTCGCACTGAGGGTCTGTGCCGCTATCATCTCAACAAAGAATCCGTTTGTGGCTGCGTCTGCCCGGACTGTTTGCACGATTGATCCCCGGATCTTGGCCTGTACGGTCTTCTTGACGGAATCGGGGTCTGCCTCTTCCTCGACGATTACGGAGATTACTTTGGTTTCCACGCTCTCACCCGCCGTGCGAGAATGGTATCAGGATGACTTTCTGGCCGCTCTTCACGACTCTCTTCACCGATGCGGGTACAAACGCCTCGCCGTCCTCCACCATCACCAATGTGTTGTACTTCGTGAATCCTGGCTCCGCTTCGGTCGAGAGTGCCCTTAGCCGCGCCACAATCTCTTCAGCATCGAGCGCTTCATCTGTCAATTGGACTTCCTTCGCCCCGACGCTCGTTCCTATGTAGCCGAGACACTTGACTTTGATCATTCAGGATTGAAGATGAGGAGCTTTTCCTTATACTTTCTTCCTCTGTAATAGGTACCCGGGGGAAACAGTTTCCCCCCCGAGAACTGCAGTTGCTTTCTGAGTTCGGCCCCTGTCATAGACCCGAGCTTCTCGATTGGGACATTGACCGCAACCGGTCTGGGGTCGATAGTATGCATCGATGTCTTGCACGGGAATAGCTTCCCGTTCCTCGCAGCAGCAATCACGTCGTCCTTCCCGAGCCTCTGGACAAGGATTACGATTTTGCTCTCGTCTTGGAGGGCAAAGTCGATTTCGTCTTCCGGAACAAATTCCCTCTTCCAGCCCAACTCAAGCGCGAATGCGTCCAGTCCTCGCACGACCGCGAAGGCGCCTTGCAGGTCGATGGGAGTTGCGGGAAGGAAGACGTTTCGTGAACTCAATGCAGCAAGCCCACCCTTCCGCGCGTCAAGAGAGGCGAACGCCTCTGACAGAGTGCTCCTCCTCGAGATTCCGGCATCGAGAAGCGCCTGGTTCAAATCTCCGCGTCCGCTTGAGGAGTACGTTCGGGCCCACCTGTGAACGTTCACATTCTTCGAGCTGTAGTCCAGCGGGAAGCAGACCACGCTCTCCAGACCCAGCTTTACGAAGGCTGCAAGTCTATGCATCCCATCGAGGACTGCGCCACTCTCAGCGTCAATGATGATCGGGTCTCTCTGGATCCCTTCTTGTTTGATCTCTGATGCGATCCTCTCGAGGTGAGAGGGAATGACTTCCTCGTGGGGCATCAGAGAGGAAACCGGCCTCACGTCCACTCTGACCCCCGCTCCTTCTGGGGTCACGGTCTATTCCGCCTTTACTTCAACTGGCGCTTCGTCTTCAACATTGTCTTCCTTCAGTGACTTGGCTATGTATCCTGCGATGTGGTTCCTGAGTTGCTTTGAAGGGATCAATGCAAGTTCCTTGAGGGCCGACTTGTTCTTCTCGTAGTCTGCGCTGAAAGCTTCCGGATGCCTCTCCATGATTATCTCTGAAAGCCTTCTGGTCCTGTCCAAACTTGTACCTCCCCAAACTCCTGGGTGATTAAGTCTTCCCGATGGTGTCTAGGTAGCCGAGACCGTTCTGCAGGATGCGTTCTTCCGCTTCTGAGAACGTCTGCTTCCAAAGTCTAGCGAGCGCGAAGACCACAGTTGGAATGAGAGAAGGCCCCCCTGCTCCACCCAAAGGCGCAAACGTAACTGGCCCGTCTGATTCGGCAAGTAAGAGTGCGGGGTCCAAGCTGGAGGCCATCCTCTGGAGCTTCTTAGAAAACAGGAGGGCCGGTCCGAAGGAGACGAAGTACTCTCTGTCGTTGGCTTCGTTCAGCTCGGCTTCGCCTTGGAACCAGTGCAGGAGGACGGGTTTCACGTTATAGCTCGAGAGGACCTCAAGGCACTCTTTCTCTGCCCCTCGCGAGTGAACTTGGACCGGCTTCCGCGCTTTCTCGACAGCTTCAAGCTGCCCTACGAACGTGGTCATCTGCAGGCTCTTCGGGGACACTTCTGAGTAGTTCGGGTCCAGTCCGAGCTCCCCCGCGCCTGTCGCCTCATGAAGTGCTCCTTCGAGCCATTCAATGTCCTCTCCGGCCTCGACCTTTGAAGGGTGGACTCCTAGGAACGCCTTCACCAAACGGGGTTCACTCTTGGCGATTTCGAGCGTCGCCATGGAACTCGCCCGGTCGATGCCAGATGAGAGACACATTATCTCTGAGGAGCGGACTAGATTGAGACTCGGACTCTGCTCCCGATAATCGAACAGGTGGACGTGCGAATCGATAAAACGCACGCCTAACCCTTCCTCTGGTGGTATTTCAGACCACTCCTTCCACTCCTGACGCAAACCTGCACGCAGTGGATGGCAAGTGCCCTTTCCCACCTCAAATCACCAAGAAACGCCGAAAAATCCGTCTAATCGCCCAAAAGGTTCTTAAAGACCCCTTACTTCTAGTCAGATCATGTCCAGTTCTGAGTTCGGCCTTGCTGCTGTCTACAGGGTCATAAAGAAGGCCGGCGCAGATAGGGTGGGAGACGACGCCGCGATAGAACTGAGGTCAGAGCTAGAGACTGTGGGTCTGCAAATCTCCAAGGCAGCAGTGGAACTGGCCGCTCATGCTGGCCGAAAAACAGTAAAGCCATCGGACATCAAGCTGGCCGCGAAGTCGGTTCTCAGACAGAATACCTAGTCCTCAAGCACAGATCTGGTCACACGCAGCACCGGGCCACAGGATCTTCGCAGGCTCAATCCTCCTTTCGCATTGCCAAAGCTTAATTCGGGATTTCAAACGCCGAGTGCCAAGGCCCCGGTGGTGTAGCCCGGTCAAGCATGTTACCCTCTCGAGGTAGCGACGGGGGTTCAAATCCCCCCCGGGGCAGATTCCAGCTTCTTTGGCGAATCGGGGGTATACTCGGGTTCTTTTGGTTGATACAAGTCTGTGTCTCTCAGTTCGCTCAATTACCACTAAAATAGTTCAGAGGGCCATACACAGCGTCAAGAGGGAGCGATTCATGCCATCGTTCATCATAGAAGCGGACCGTCTAGTCAAGTTCTACGGCAAGGCGAAGGAGCCGGCTCTCGACGAGCTGGGGCTGAAGGTGCCCGAGGGGAAGATCTTCACCCTTCTTGGAAGGAACGGGGCTGGCAAGACGACCTTCCTGAGGATTGCCACCACGCAGTTGCTCCCAACGTCTGGCTCCATCCGCGTCTTCGGCCTGGACGCCCTCAGTCATCCCAGAGAGATACGCAGACGGATCGCCATCTCACCGCAAGAAGCCAAGCCCCTGTGGACCCTTAACGCCTATGACCACGTCCTCCTCTCCTTGATGATGCGGGGACAGAGCCTCCCTGAGGCGGCAAGGAAGGCAAGGAAAGTCATCGACACAGTCGAGCTAAAGGATGTAGAGAGGGTCCATTCGGAGGACCTCTCGGGCGGGATGCGCCAGAGGATACTGATCGCAATGACCATCGCCTGCGACGTCGAGCTGATGTTCCTGGACGAGCCGACGATTGGCCTTGACCCACTCGGAAGGAGAAAGGTCTGGAGCGAGCTGATTCGTCTGAAAGAGGAGGAGGGGAGGACGATAGTTCTGACGACCCACTACATGGACGAAGCCGAGGCGCTCTCTGACGAGCTGGCGATAGTCGAAAAGGGACGAGTGCTCGTCCAGGGGAGGCCTGCGGACGTCAGGGCGGGGCACCTGAAGTCCAAGGTCAGGATAGACATAGTGGGAGGGTTCAGCGAGGGAGAGCTGGGGTCTTACGGGACGGTCATCCGGGCGGGCAACATCATGCGGCTCTTCGTCGACCAGCACGTGGCAGAGGAGATTAGCAGGGAAGCGCTCAGGCGCGAGGCCACGGTGTCGATGACCCCTGTGACGCTCGACGACGTCTTCGTCGAAATCGTAGGCTCAAGTATCGAAGAAGAAACCGCCGGGAGGGGTGACGGAGGTCAGGAGAAGGGGGCGATCAAGGAATGACCTGGCGATGGGCATCCGAGGTCTGGCGAAACCTCAGGACTATAGGGTCTCTGTGCTACTACCTGGGTATAGTCCCGATGTACAGGATTCCCACGCTCCTCCCATTCGTCTTCGCTACGCCCTTCACAATACTGTTCATCCTTGGCGTCAATGGGAATCCCACGTCTTTCCACTACGGAATAGCGGGCGCCATCACGATGACCGTCTCCCAGCAGGGCCTCTTCCTGGGGGCCGACCTGACCAATTACAAGATAGAGCACAAGTTCCAGGCGATGGTCGTCGCCTCCCCAGTTTCGCCCCTCACCTACATGTTTTCCGTGGCACTTTCGGAGCTCGCATTTGCTGCTCCGGCGGTCGTCATCCTTCTTGCAGTCGTCGCCTCCACCACCGCCGGGATAGCCTCGATGGCAATAGCCGAGGTGATCGCCGTCGTCCTCATGACGTGGGTGACCACAAGTTCTATCGGATTCTTCCTCTCCACGTACCTGCTCAACACCCGGACTGCATTCCTCACGGTCTCGTTCATCTCAATCCTGCTCTCCATCCTGCCACCGGTCTTCTACCCCGTTAGCCTGATACCAGAACGGTTCAGGTGGCTCGCTGAGCTTATCCCAACCACCCATTCGTCTGTGCTGATTCAGAACGCGGTCGGGCTTCCCGTAGCGGGCTCAGAGGTGTTCGCGAGCTGGCTCGCGCTCCCGTGCTTCACGGTGGCTTTCCTCCTGCTGGCTCTATTCAAGGCCAAGTGGAGGGAGAATTGAGCAGGGGAGATCTAGCACATATTCGTATGTGTCAACCCTTGAGAAACCCAAACTCTCGTGGAATCTTTGAGCTTCTCTGTTCTTCATGTTTACTCTGGACTTGACCGCTTTGCATCCTTGCCTCTGCGCCAGCTTGACGAAACGGTTGACAAGCCTTTCTCCTATTCCTGTTCTTCTGTGCTTCCCACTAACTACTACTGCGCCGATTCTGGCAGTCCTTCCTTCCCAATCGATGTCCGTCTGACAGCTTCCAATCAGGATTCCAACGACTTCGCGTCGAGACTGTGCAAGCAGGATAATGCTATCATCATCCGTGGCGAGGCTCGCAAAAGTCTTCTCGAAGTCCGTCCCAATGTCTCCATGATATAGCAGAGTGAGCAGAGGGAGACAGCGAGAGTAATCGCCGACTTCTGCATTGCGTATTGTGATTCCACCTGCAGTCACCGCGCTACACCACTCCGAGTTTCCTTCTCACGGGCCTTCCAGGGTCCGAACCCAGAGACTGGCAAATGGGTCGGTCAAGGCTTCAGATCTCTAGCCGCATCAATTCCTCGTCGAAGTACTTGTCTCCCCTTTTGAGCGAGCGAGGCCTAGCACCATAGGTCTTGAACCCGAACTTCCCGTAAAGTCTCTTTGCCGCTGTGTTCGCTGTGAGGACGGTGAGTTCGACTACCTCGTATCTTCCCCTGCATCTTTGGAGTGTCTCCCGTATGAGTGCCGTGCCCACTCCTTTGCCCCTTTGGTCTTTGTTCACGTGTAATCCAAGTCCAGCTCGGTGGGAAACATCGGAACCTGGTTGGTACCTCGATACTTCGCAGAACCCGACGACGTGTGAGTCTACCTCTGCCACTATGGCAATCGCATCTCCATCGATTACTTTCTTGTAAAGGCCAGAGAACCAGTTGAGTTCATCACTGAGCGATGGCTTCTTGTGGTACAGCACAATTCCAAATGCCGGGTTCTCCTTTACCTCGTCGTAGAAGCGGTAGTAGTTGTCTACGAGATCAGTGAAATCAGAGGGCCTGAGGTCTCTGGTTACGAGCGCCATGGCAATCTGATAGTCGTGATGGGGCACGATTTAAGCCGTGAGACAGTGGTTGATAAGGAAGGACAAGGAACCTCCAAGCTAACAGGACCATGACGAATCATCATAAGACCGAATTTGAGCATCGTTTCCCATGCCCCAATCCCCCCCGGGGCAGACTTTTCACATGAGACAGGCCAAAAACCGAAAAACCCGCAGGGCATTGAACCGAAAAGTTGGAGATTTAGACCCAAGGCATGACGTTGCGACCTACCCGAACTGACAGGGCTGGGTCAGACCATGCTGCACTATCTCCACGTTCGGCCAACCCACAACCACTTTATCATCCGACTCCACGTTTGATCGTAAGGAGACCATCCCACGCGGGCGCTTGTGATCCTGGAGAAGCCCCTGAACACGGGTGATACGGCGATGAGTCTGTTGCGATGTATCATTGGTATCAAGTAAGGTCGAAGCAGGGATTGCGTCCACATATCACAAAACCAGAGTCTTAGCTCCAGCGCGCGTGCAAACCGGCCCGAAAAGCTCCGCACAGTTATGGCGCTGATGGACTGAACTCGACCAGTGCCGGCCGGGATTCGAGTATAGGAAACAGGGCCAAGATCGTTCAGATTGCACATGAGGCGGGCGGGTTGGAGACCGCGTTGATCATGATAGAAGGGTACCGCAAAGAGGACATCTTGAGGTCGAGAAGGTACCTTGAATGCGCTGTTAAGCTCGAATTTATTGGGTTCTCACCCATTAAAGCAGGATCCAAAAGGGGCTTGGGGTCATGACTACGCTTGAGCTTGCCGACGTCGATTCAGGCTACGGAGACAAGGAAGTGCTCCATGACATCACCTTCAAGGCTCAGGAACCTGCAATCTACGTCGTACTTGGACCAAACGGCGCAGGCAAAACCACACTGTTCAGGACAATAGCGGGGATCCTCGAACCTCACTCAGGCCATGTCCTTCTCGACGGCGAGGACTTGACGAGGTCAAAAGAAGGCAGGAAGAGGATCAACTACCTCTCGCACTACAACGCCATCCCAGAAGAGATGACGGTCTGGCACGCTCTCGACTTCTACGCCAAGATAGAGGGTGGCAAGGCCGACGATGCAATCGCTCTTCTGGAGCTCGGTGCGCTGAAGGACAAGAAAGTCTCTGACCTCTCTCAGGGTCAGAAGAAGCGGGTGTCAATAGCAAAAGTCTTTCTGACGGAAAGGGATCTGTATCTCTTAGACGAGCCCACCTCCAACCTCGACCCTGCCATGTCAAAGGAGATACGCGACATCTTGCTTCGGTTGTCGAAGGAGAGGATTGTCCTATACTCTTCCCACAACCTCTACGAGGCTCGCGACGTCGGCACGAACCTGATACTCATCAGAAACGGGACCCTCGGGTACTATGGCAAGATCTCCGACATTAAGTCGAAAGAGTACAAGGTCGGGTTCAGGACGACGACGGACATCTCGAAGATGGTGGACTCGAAACTCGAAGGCGGCTACTACGTTATGAGCTTCGCGACTCCGGACGAGGCGGGCATTGTCCTGAAGAAACTCGTCGAGAACGGCGTGGTCATCACTGAGATGCGGGAGCTGGACAACCCACTTCAGGCTCTATTCGAGACAACTTCTCAAAGTGAAGTGGAGGCGAGCTGAGACGAGCAGCGGCCAAGGGATGGTAATCGCAAGGAGGAGCGTATCACTTTCAAAGACATACCTGGTCTTCGGAGTGATCTTGTCCATTGTGGGCTGCCTATTTGCGAGCACATCAGGTTTGGTCAGCAATGGCGTGACGACGGGGATGCCCACTACTGCCACTGCCGCGGCGAATACCTCAGAAGGCCTACCTTTTCTTGCGGTGCCCTTTCAGTCGCTGGCCGCAATTTTATTCGCCACTCCCGTCCTCCTGCTCTTTGTGTACGACAAGAACAACGGAGTCCTGGAGTATCTGTTGTCCCTTGGGATGAACCAGCGAGACATCTACAGGCAGTATCTGAAGGGAGCACTGACACTTGCGGCCGCCATCGTCTCCTTCGACGTCATCATTGACGTGATTGTCGGACTGATCGAGGGCGTTGCGAGGTCGACGATTGAGATCTCGGGCCTCGTTGCTGCTGTTGCCCTGGCCGCGGTGTCCTTCGGAACACTGCTGATGACGTCGTTCAGCTCGCTACAGAAGCAGCGGATTGGTGCGAACCAACCGCTCGGACAGGCCATCGGATCAGTCGTAGTCGTGCCATCCTACATTCTTCCACTCGTTGTCCCTTCGATCGCCTTCTGGATCGACCTGGTCTATGCAGGGGTAATCGTAGCGCTCGCGTTACTCACGTATTCACTTTCAAGCCGATGGATCAGCAGAGAGAAGCTGCTTCCTTAGAGTCCAGCATTTGGGCGTAATGTCGAGCGAGAACACACATAGAAGCCCGAATCTAACTCTGATTCGTAGAAGAGGCTTGAAACTGCCCCGGCCCGGGATTGGGGCATGATTAATCACGCCTTCAGCGATTGAGGTGAGTCCTTCTACGTGATTGTCGTCTGTGCGCGCGAAGACTAATCAAGCAAGCCCGAAGGCAAGCACCAAGAGAAGGATCGTGAACCGGCAGGGAGTGAGTTACGACGTCGGTACCGTAATAGATTATAAGAGTAGCCTAGCGCGCGGTCAAGCTTGCCAAGCCTGCATGTAGCTTCCCCTGGGTGCGGGACCGTTCAATGGAACCGCATGTCTCGAAGCTTTGTGGTCCTGAGTGAGAACACGGCTTCGGCCGGTCAAGTCTTAAATCGTGTGCAGAGTGGCGCATCGCCGTGTCCTCTAACGAGGAAATGCTCGCTGAGCTTCGAAAAATAAGAGAGCTCCTAACCCAAGCACCACCCCCGCCTCCACCACCTGCACCGAAGGGCATCCCGGCTGAATTCAAGGCGTTCCTTTCCACTTACAAGGTCCTTGGTCTGGCGGTGGCCTTCATCTTGGCCCTCTACCTTGGCCTCCTCATCCAGGCCTTGGTCAAGGACCTGATCCTTCCGGTCATAGGCATCCCACTGAGCAGCGTGGGGGACCTCACCAACCTGAAGGAATACTTCTACGGCCAAACCTTCAGCGTAGGCGACTTCCTCACCGCAGTGATCACATTCATAATCGTCGCCCTCGTCATCTTCCTCATCGTCAAGATCGCCAAGCGCTACAAGATCGATTAGGAGCCTCTCTCCCTTTTTCTTCGGCCGGTGCAAGCAAGGTGATATGGGTGGTGGGTGCGCAGAAGGTCGTCCCCGACCTCGAGACCGGAATGAGACGGCTCAGGGAATACAGCCACCCGAAGGAGGACATCAGAGCCAGGGCGGCGTACGGCTCTCCCAGCGCGCTCGCAAAGATTCTGATACTGAATGCCGATTGGCCGGCAGGCCGTTCCACCGTCGTGCTGATCCGCGAGCCCATCGGTTTCTAAGGCACGAACCCAAGGCAAATCAGCTCGCTGGCGATTCTCGCTTTGGAGTCGACAAGTCCGAACGGACCCTGCGACTAGTCGCACAAACAGCTAGAATCTAGCCCCGATTCACCAAAGAAGCTCGAAACTGCCCCGGGGGGGATTGGGGCATCGGAAACGATGTTCAAATCCTACTTGACAAGCCAGTCTACGATGCCGCCCGAACAACCTCATGCAATGCAGGTGGATGCATCCATCCCATGTAGGCGCCCCAACAAACTAGAATCCCAGGCTGTAGTCCCGGCCACTGCAAGGCACTCTTCAGGAGCATCATTTCTTAGAAAGTTTATGGGATGGTTGGGCACCAGCCTGCACAAATGGAAATGGAACCCAAGGTCAAGCGTAATCTGGACCTCATGAAAACCCTGGACGATGCTTGGAATGCTGGACCTGGAAGTTCTCTTTGGGATATATTCAGGAAACGGCATCACGACAACGTCGCTGTCTACTGGCCTGGCGGAGCACCTCCTACAATGGGAAGACATAACCACGACCTTGAAGCCGCCGAATTTTTCCAGAGCTTCCCTGACAACCACCTAATCAACAACCCGTACAAGATTTTCTTTGGCCAAGGTGACTACACGTGCACGGTGGCAGACTTCACAGGTACAATGAAGGGACCGATGAAGGGAACTGGCGGGAAAATCATCCCTGCGACAAACAAGAGCTTCCATGTGGAGTTTTGCACTGTTGCCCACTGGAACGACAAGGGAGAGATACTCGAAGAGCGGCTCTTCTACGACCTCGTCGGACTGATGAGGCAAATCGGTCTCGGGTAGTCTAGGTGACCCCAAAGAAATGGCCAAAGTAGAAACCGGAGTAGGAAAGACACAGTTCGGCCTGCCGATAGACTACGGCTTCTCCAAGCCGGCATCGGAAGAGCAGATCCAGAGAGCGGCGACAGCCCTGCGGGCCCACAACATCGCGGTCGAAGTGGTTGACACCCCCGCCGCCGCCCGCGCGTACGTGAACTCAATCCTTCCTAGGGACCAGACTATCTTCACGGCCTCCAGCGAGACGGTAAGGCTTTCGGGTCTGGACGGGGACATAAACAGCACTGGCAAATACAAATCGATCCGCCAGCAGATCTCCAAGCTAGACCGCAATACCCAGATGGCTGAGATGAAGCGGCTCGGCGCGACTCCAGACGTCGTGGTCGGAAACGTCTACGCTGTCACCGAGGATGGACGCCTCATCATAGGGTCCGCCACCGGCAGCCAGCTCGGTCCGTACTCGGCCGTTACCATCCTCTTGTGGGTTCGGGCTGACCCGGCCAGTAGAGGGCGACATCCTCTGTTTGAGGCTCCCTGAAAGTCTCCCAAAGACGATTTCTAGATTCAGCATACGAAGCGTCGTCCAGGGTCTTCATGAGGTCCAAGTTCCGCTTAACAACGGACTCGGTAGGCGGAGTTTCTGTCCGGTCATTCCTTAAATCTCCTAAAGAGAAGGCGAGTGTAAGATGATAGGGTATTCTGGATCAATCGAGAAACAGACACTGAAGAACAGGTACTTCAGGCAGGTCCTGTTCACAGGAAAGCATGCGCAGCTGGTCGTCATGTGCCTGAAGCCAGGAGAAGAGATTGGCAACGAGGTGCACCCGAACGTTGACCAGTTCTTCCGAGTAGAGAAGGGAAGACTCAGGTTCGTCCTTGACAACGGGAAGGAGACCCGCGTCGCGAAGGACGGCGATGCTGTAATCGTACCTGCCGGGACTTGGCACAACATAATCAACGCCTCGAAGGGGGAATCGAAGCTCTACACCATCTACTCGCCTCCGAACCACCCAGACGGAACCATCCACAGGACCAAGGAGGAAGCCGATAGGGCCGAAGAGGAAGAACACAAAGCCTAGTCGTTGCTCTTGGAACTGATTACTCCCTGACGAACGGCTTACTCTCGGCGCGCGCTGCCCAGAGAAGATGACTTAGTTGCGTCTCTTGCACGGCCTAACTGAAATTCAATCCCCAGTATAGCCCTCAGACTCTACCCTGCGCTCTGTCTGGCGAACCTCTGACCATTCATGCCCACAATGCTTGCATCTGTATCTGTATTGAAATTTCTCAACGTCGACCACGAACGGCTTACCCTCTTCGAGCACTGCCGTCAGCGGTGGAGAGCGTCTAGCCCCGTAGGGAGGAGCGACCTGAAGGTGGTTCTCCTTGTCGGCAAAGCTCTTCGAACCAATGGATTTCTTGCCTACGAGCCTGATTTCGAATCTTCTACTGCACGATGGGCAGTGACGAAAGAAATTCTGGTCTACAGACACATTTCTGGGTATTCGACTGCCTCACTTAAGGGCTATGGCTCAGCGTGAGCCCGCGCCAGTATCTTCATTCAGGACCACTTGAGCGGGCCGTTCAACCCCTGTGCAACGCGGCGGTCATGCAGTGGGCTCCCCCAAATCCGCCGGTCAAGTTCGTAAGAGCTATCGGAAGCGCATCGATCCCAAACTGGTAGATCTCCTTCTTGTTCGGGAAGAACCTCGCCTCGTCCTTCAGGGTCCCGTAGTCCTTCTTCGCCTGGGCGAAGAGCGGCCCGTATCTCGTAGGGTTTCGCTTCGCCTGGGACTCCAGCCCGTCGAGGACCTTCTTCACTATGCGGTCCACCTCCACGGCGAGAATGGTACCGTCTCTCACGCACAGAAAGTTGGAGGCGTATGAGAGCTGTTCCAGGGTGGTCAAGCCGATTATCCTGAAGCCCTTGGCGGTGATATAGTCATGGAGGGTGGTCGTCGCGCCCTTGTCTTTGGTGTAGCGCCCCCTTCCTTCTCGATGGTACACGTCCACCCTGGCCGCCTTCAGCAAGAGCTCAGAGCCTACAACGACGCCGCTGCTCGCCACGTTAAAGTAGGTGTCAAGGTGCATGTCTACCATCGGGTCCCTTTCGTTTCCTGGGATGAGGGGATGACTCGGTTGATGGACCACCCCGACCTCGTCGAAGCCCAGACCGTGGCCCAAGATCTGCGCTATCCCGTGAGCATTGGTCCTGTCCCCCGTTCCGACCAGAGCGAAGTCCTTCATCGGAATGAAGTCGCCGCCTTCGAACGTGCCAGGTTCCTGAGTTTCATGGACCACGGGCTCCCCGAGGCTATCCCAGAGGAACCTGGTTATCCTCGGTTCCTTCCGCCGCTGTGGCTTTGACATTCTGGAGAGGAATATCCCCTTGTCGGTGACCGCCTGCTGGTCCCGCATGAAGTAGAGGTTCGCGAGCGGGGTCCTCTCCGTGACGTTAACGTGGATGGCCCTCGCACCCCTTCCCTCTTCGAGGTCCAGCTTGGGTTGGAGAAGTAGGACGTTGAAATAGTGTCCGGCATCTAGGATGTCGGTATTCTCGACGAGCTCCCTGCGGGCATGACTGACATCCTTCCTGTTCCCGACGAACTCCATGTCGTCGAGTGCGGCCTTTACGAGCTGCGCCCTGACCTCGGGCTTATGGTCGGCCAGCTCGAGTATCTTGTCCTTGAGCCGGATTACCTCTATCTTGAACTCGTGCTTGAGAGTGTATTCCAGTCGTTCGTGCTCGCTCCTCGCCTCGTAGCGGCTGAACGCGCGCTCATACAGAGAGGCGTAGGGTGCCAGCAAGCCGAACCACATCTCCATTCCGGGCCTGTGCATGGCCACAAGGTGCAGCCTGTCCCATTCTGCCCTAATCTTGGCAGTCATGATTTCACGACGAACTCAAGGGTCGCCGCCGCTCCGTAGAGTTTGTTCTCGCCCTGCTGCCACACGACCGACTGCCTTCCCTCAATCACCTCGTCGGTGATTTCCAGGCCACGGTGCGCCGGAAGACAGTGCATTACGACTGCGCCTTTCGCTGCGTGTTTCAGGAGATTCGAGTTGATCTGGAAGCCTTTGAATGCGCGCATCTTGCGGTCTCTCTCTTTCTCTTCCCCCATGCTCACCCACACGTCGGTGTAGAGTACGTCAGCCCCTTTCGCAGCACTCTTCGGATCGTGGACTAGCGATACCGAGGCGCCTGATTTCGTTGCGTTCGCCTGCGCGAGTCGGAGGGTGTCCGGGTTCGGGGCGTATCCAGCTGGGCATGCGACAACCATGTCCATCCCTACCATCGAGGCACCCAGCAGGAGGGAGTTGCACACGTTGTCACCGTCCCCTATGAAAGCGAGTTTGAGGCCCTTGAGTTTCCCCTTTACCTCCTTGATCGTAAGTAGGTCCGAGATAATCTGCGTGGGATGCTCGGTGTCGCTCAGTCCGTTAATGATGGAGATTCCGGAGAACTCGGCAAGCTGCCTCAGAGTGTCTTGTGAGTACACCCTGCCTACGATGATGTCGAGGTATCTTCCGAGTATGCGGGCGGTGTCCTTGACAGGCTCTCCTCGGCTCAGCTGCAACTCGTTCGAAGCAAGATACAGGGAATGACCCCCGAGCCTGAGAGTTGCGACCTCGAAGCTGGTTCTCGTCCTGGTTGACGGCTTCTCGAAGAGAACCCCGACCACCTTTCCCCTCAGAGAATCGAGCTCGGTTCCCTGCTTGATTTCTTTCTTCAGACGGGCGGCGCGATTCAGCACAGAGTCAAGCTCGGCGGATGAAAGGTCGCCCAGCGAAAGGACGCTTCTCATGTCTTTGATTCGACTACCTTCCCCAGGTTGGCCCTATAAGCCCACAGGAAGACCAACGCAGAGAACACAACGATGACCACTATGTCGTACGGCATTGGCACGTATCCGAGCGGGCCCGGGATGGACAGAACGCCGGAGGTGATGAAGCTCGTGTCCCCGACGAATGATATCACTGTGAGCCCGACCACGTAGACCCAGAACCATGCCTGCCTGCGCCATTCCATCTTCTTGTTCCTGGTGACCATGTATAGGGGGAAACCGATGAGCGTCAGGATCACTCCTATCAGCGTCAGCGGCCAGGTGGCCCAGTAGATCAGCACACTCGAGAGCACGAACCCCAGGAACGCGACGACCATCCCCGCCGGGAGCCTAAAGTGGTCGGCGACCCCCAGCTTCGGGGTTTTCCTCAGGATGGCGAGCGAGACCGCAGCTGCTGCGTATGGAATCAGGGTCGTGATGGATGCTAACAGGATCACGCTTGGGAAGTACGGGAAGAGAACCTGGATTATCCCGGTCAGGACCGATGCGAAGATGATCGAAATGACGGGGGTACCGTACTTGCCGTGCACCCTGTCGATGACCTTGTCCACGACCTTGGGGAAAAGCCCGTCGTCGGCCATCGCGAAGGGGATGCGACCCTGAAAGAGGACCCAGTCGCTGCCCGCGCCGGCGGTGCTGACGATCGCGCCGATGGTTATCACGGTCGCAAGCAGTCCGTAGCCCGCGCCTCTCGCAACGTCAGAGAGAGGAGTAGACAGGCTCCCTATGCCCGTGCTGTACGACCAGTCACCTACATGCATGCCAAGGCCCGACCAGTTGATCATGCCGACGAAGGCCACCCCGATGAGGACGTAGACCAGGGCGACTATGGCCATCGTGATTATTATCGCGCGGGGGATCGTCTTCGATGAGTTCTTGACCTCGGCGCTGGGTATCACGATTCCTTCGAAGCCTGTGAACATGAACACGGCGAGCGCCATGGCCACGGCGATCCCGGACCAGCCGAAGGGCATGAATGGCGTGAAGTTGCTGAAGTTCAGGTAGAACAGCCCCACGAGCGCAAAGAGTATCAGCGGAATCAGCTTTGTAATGGTGGTCACTATGCCAAACAACCCGCCCCACTTGACACCGAAGACGTTGATGACGGTGAAGACGGCCAGCGCTACCACGGCAATCGCTATCCCAAGAGGGGTCAGGGTCAGACCGACCGAGAGGCCTGGCACGTAGAACCCGACATAGGCTACAAACACATCGATTATGGCCGCGGTGCCCGTGAATGCGTAGATGAAGTAACCCCAGCCCACGAGGTAGCCCGCAGAATTACCGAGAGCCAGTCTGGGAATCGAGTACGGCCCGCCTGTGAGGGGGAACCTCGAGCCCAGCTCCGCGTAGATTAGCGCAAGCATGGTCATGATGATCCCGACGAAGACGATGGCCAGGGTCAGAGCGGGCCCCGCGTCCGCGCCGTATGCAGCTATAAGTCCGAAGATTCCCGACCCGATGATACCGCCCGCGCCTAGCCCTACAAGGCTCCAGAGACTCAGTTCCTTTCTCAGTGTGGCACTTTTCTTCCTATCTTGATCCTGGCTCGACTGTGTCCCCTGCCAATCAAGACCAACAACGAATTTAAGGATTCAGCCAACAGCAGGAACGGAATCACGTGAGCGGGGGCGGCATAAGCGTCAGGGTCGCGACGGCTGTCGGGCTGGGCGCGATAATCGGCGCCGGCATCTTCACTCTCAGCGGGACGGCGATTGCGCTGGCTGGCGACTGGGCTCTCTTCTCGTTCATCCTCGTCGGCCTCGTGGCGATCGTGGTCGCGTTGGAGATCGGGGAGCTATGCACGCTCTTTCCAAAAGCTAGCGGAGCCAGCTATTCCTACGCGTACGAAGCCTTCGGGAGCGAGCTTGGGTTCATCACCGGAATATTGCTCTACTTCAGCATGGCGGGTTCGATTTCTGTGATTGCGCTAGGCTTTGGGTCATATTTCGTAAGCCTCTTCGGCGCTCCCGCCCCGGGCGACGGAAGCTTGGTTGCCATCGGCCTGATCGCTGTGCTCGCCGTCGTCAACCTTGGCGGGATAAGAAAGGCAGCGAGAGCGGACCTTGGTCTGGTCGCGGTCAAACTCGCGATTCTTCTTGCAGTCGTTGGGTTCGCCATCTTCTTCACGGTGAGGAATGGTAGCGCAACGAACTTCACGGCCTTGACCACCCCCGCTTCCGGTGTCGGTGGCATCTTCGGGGCGAGCGTCGCGGTCTTCTTCGCCTACTCGGGATTCCAGTCCATCAGCTCTTTCACGTCCAGTGTGAAGGGAGGCGCGCGAGCGGCCGCAAGGGCCATTCTGCTGTCCGTATCGATAAGCATGGTACTGTACGTCCTCATCGCCTTCTCACTACTGGCACTTCTACCGGCAAGCAGGTTCGTTATCAACGCTGACCCTCTCTCATTCGCACTCTCCGCGTCTCACGCGCCGGGATACCTGGTAGATGTGGTCGATATCGGAGCGCTCGTCGCAACGGCCTCCGCGTCTCTTGCCGTTCTGCTAGGCGCATCGCGAATACTCTATCAGATTGGAGCGGATGGGCTGCTGCCAAGAATAGTGAGAACCTACGACGCGAAGAGGGACGTGGCGCGAAACGGAGTCCTCATCTCGGCAGTCATAGGAATAGTGATGCTTTACGCAGGCAATGTTTTTGTCATAGCCGCGATAAGCAATTTTGGCCTGCTGTTCTCGTACCTCATCGCAACGTTGGCATTGGTGCACTTCAGGCGCCTTGGAAGGAGGGGTACCTTCTCCGTTCCAGGATATCCGTATCTTCCACTAATCGCTTTCGTCGCAATTCTGTCGTTCATGATAGGAATGCCGAGGGAAGCACTTGTAGTAGGAACCATACTGGTCCTCTCTCTAATCATAGCCTACTATTCGCTAAGGGAGTATAAGGATAAGGAACCTGTGAAGATCAGGTTCTTCGATTGAAGACATGATTTGCGGCAAACCGTCGTTGGTGTGTGTGAACTACAACTCTAATCCGACCCCTGGCACACGACGGCTACTCCTCGTCCGAGACCAAGCTAGAGGTCTCAATTCAGGCAGTTCTGAACTCGTCACGGACTTGCACCCGAAGGGCTAAATTCCCACTTCCCGCACATGAGCGCGTCAGTAGCGCGGTCTTGCGCTCAAGGTTTGTACCTATTTTCGGTCTAAATCCCCCCCGGGGCAGACTTTTCACATGAGACAGGCCAAAAACCGAAAAACCCGCAGGGCATTGAACCGAAAAGTCGGGGATTTGGACCCAAGGCATGATGCTGCGACCTGCCCGGACTAACAAGGCCTAGCTAGGTCGTACGACATCGCCTTCATACTCGTTCCACCCCATAACGGCTTTATCGTGCGACTCCATGCTTGACCGAAAGGAACCCTTGTCCCAGAGCGAGCGGAGACTCGCGGCAATAATGTTCACGGACATGGTGGGCTATACCGCTCTTGGCCAGAAGGATGAATCCCTGTCGTTGGCAGTCGTCGAAGCACAGCAGAGGCTCCTGAGGCCGGTGCTGGCGAGGCACAGGGGTCGAGAGGTCAAGACGATGGGCGACGCGTTTCTGGTAGAGTTCGCGAGCGCCCTAGAGGCGGTGAGGTGCGCCTACGACATCCAGAGGTCTGTGAGAGAGTTCAACCTGGCCCTGTCGAGCGAGAAGAGGATGCACATCAGGGTCGGGATCCACCTTGGAGAAGTGGTCGAGAAAGAGGGGGATATCTACGGCGACGCCGTCAACGTCGCGTCCAGGATACAGCCCCTGGCAGAGGACGGCGGCGTCTGTCTCACCCAGCAGGTGTACGACCAGGTCCACACCAAGCTAGAGTTTCCTCTCACGAGCGTCGGCAGCAAGACGTTGAAGAACGTCAGCGCGCCGATAGAGGTCTACAAGATGGTGATGCCCTGGGATGAAGAGAAGGTCATTCCGGCAACGCGGTTCGACAGAAGAAGAATCGCAATCCTGCCTTTCACGAACATAAGCTCAGACCCCGCAGACGAGTACTTCGCTGACGGGATGACTGAGGAACTGATCTCGACGATGTCGAGAATCCGCGGTCTGAAAGTCATCGCAAGAACGTCGGTCATGGGTTACAAAGAAGGACACAAGAAAGTCAATGAGGTGGCAAAGGAGCTGAACGTCGGCACGGTGCTCGAGGGCAGCGTCAGGAAGGCAGGAAACAGGATACGCATTACTGTGCAACTGATAGATTCTGAAACGAGCGAGCACACGTGGGCAGAAAGCTACGACAGGGAATTGATTGATGTATTCGCCGTCCAGACCGACATCTCGACGACCGTGGCTGAAGCGTTAAAGGTTCAGCTCTTGTCCGAGGAGAGAGCTGTGATGGAGAAGAGGCCAACGACGGACCCGGAAGCGTACACTCTCTATCTCAAGGGCCGGTATTCCTGGAACGAGAGAACCCAACAAGGAATCAACAAAGCGGTGGAGTACTTCGAGCAAGCAGCGAGAGTCGACCCCACATTCGCACTTGCGTATTCTGGGTTGGCGGACTGCTACAACGCACTCGCGGGCTTCGATTGGATGGCGCCTGACCTTGCTTATCCCCTCGCCAAACGCTTTTCGATGAAGGCGCTAGAAATCGACGAAAGCTTGGCCGAAGCGCACGCATCTCTTGCCGTGACGCTGAAGAACCAACTCTGGGACTTCGGTTCCGCGGAAAGGGAACTCAGGCGTGCCATCGAATTGAGACCCAGCTACGCCCTGGCCTACCACTGGCTTGCCGGGCTGCTGGGCATGTTCGGAAAGGTCGAAGAAGCGCTGTCGTGGGAAAGGAGAGGCATTGAAATCGACCCCTATTCCCCAACCATCAGCACGGGATTGGCCAACTGGTTGGCTGTTTCTGGTAAGACCGACGAAGCAATGAAGCAATACGGACGAATAGCCAAGCTTGACCCGGGCTACATCCCTGCTCGCATCTGGAAGTCCGAAGTTCATGCGGTCCTGTCTGAGTATGACGCAGCCGTCGAGGAGGCAACGAAGGCGGTCGAAATCGAGAAGACTCCACCCACTGAGCTGAACCTCGCATGGGCGTATGCCACTGCTGGAAGGAAGGACGAGGCCCAAGGTGTTCTCGACCGCGTGATGGGCAGGGCAACGAAGGAACAGGTCTGCCCAGTCGCTATCGGGACGGTCGAGTTTGCAATGGGCAGAACGGAAGAGGGATTCAAGTGGCTAGAGAAGGCCTTGAAGGAAGGAGACGATTGCCTCCAGGACCTCGTGAGTGACCCTTGGTTCAAGCAATTTCGCTCAGATCAGAGGTGGAAGGAAATCTACGCAAGAATGGGCCTGCCCCAAAGCTCATAGTTGCTCTTGCTCAAGCAGAATGGAGGGACTTGTCAGTTCAGGTAGGCGTCCCAACAGGTGGGGCATTGGACCATCTAGTCGAAATCCCCCCCGGGGCAGATTCCAGCTTCCCTTGCGAATCGGGGCAAGACTCGAGCTTTTCTGGCAGTAGTCATCCCTAGGGTAGAACTTGGATAGCAATCCCCGCGACTGCGCAGTTAACTAGGTCTAGCGGCGTGCGAAGAAGTGGAGAAGAATGCGGGTTCTGGTGTTCGGCGCGTCGGGTAAGACCGGCAGGCTGGTGGTCAAAGAATCCCTTGATGGAGGTCATCAACTCCTTGCCTTCGTTCGAAACCCATCCAAACTCGATTTTTCCCATCCTCAACTCACAGTAGTGCAGGGTGACGTCAGGTCAGCGGCGGACGTGGATCTCGCCGTTCAACATGCGGATGTCGTCGTCTCCGTACTAGGTCCAACTCCTGATTCTTCGCGGAACATATGTTCGGTCGGCGTTGCGAACATTGTTGATTCCATGTCGAAGCACGGTGTCAAGAGGTTGATTTGCCTCTCAGACTACGGGAACGGAGAGACAAGGACCAGAGGCCTGTACGCCAGAGTTCTTTGGCTCATCATCCGGGCCCATCTTGAGGACAAGGAGAAGATGGAAGAAACAGTGAAGTCGAGCAACCTTGCCTGGACGATTGTGCGGGCAACGATTCTGACAGACGGCGTAAAGACCGGTTCCTACAAAGTTGGCCCGGAGATCAAGATAGGTCTGGTTCCCAAGATTTCACGCCATGACGTCGCCGACTTCATTGCTAGACAGGTCACTGACGATTCCTTCATCCGCTCGTCGCCGTCGATAAGCTACTGAGTGAACCGTCCGAACCCATTCTCTCTCGGCAGGGCGCCAAATTCGGACTCTTTTGGGCAAGCCACTGGACTCGTTTGGGGGTCGAGGTGCGCACGCTTCTGCACGTCTAGGCATCAAATCGATGATCTTCATCATGGGTGCAACGCGTATAAGAGAGGAGATACCTTCGCTATTACGGTCCTGAAGACATGGACAGCAAGTACACCGTACTTGCATTGGCGTTCCTTCTGACGTTCTCAGCGATCCCTATAGTATATTCATCACCCCCGAAGGGGACTGTGCTCAGCCCGAGTCAGGTGGACACGCACGGACCTCGCATCAGCACGGTCGTGTTCTCTGTCATCTCGTCTGACGCCGCACTCGAGAGCGCACTCGCAGGCGGGACGATCCAGGCCGCGGAGTGGACCTTCTCGGTAAGTTCGTTTAACTCGATGGCTGGCAACCCCAACGTGTACGAGAACACTACTGCGGGCTACTGGTTTGGAGGCATCGCCTTCAACGCACTGCAACCCTACATGAACAACGCCCACTTCAGGCGAGCCATCGCGTATCTAACAGACTACAGTTACATCCAGACGACCGTGCTCTCTGGCGTCTTGGGCACGGCAACTCCATACGTCATGCCCTGCACAGAGTATGGGTTCATGTGCGGCAACGAGCCTGCAGCCTACGGCTACAGCACTACACAGGCGGCAATCGAGCTGGCGGCTGCTGGTCTGCACCCGAGCAATGGCGGCGTGGCGATAGCGCCTGGCTCCGCGAACTCCAGCACCACATGGTGCACATCTGGCGCGCTGCCCTGCCCATCCGGAGACACGTTCGCGCCTGTTCTCACCTACTCGCCAGGCACCCCGTTCAGGGCCGCGCTCGCCGAAGGGTTGGCGGCATCTGCCGAGGAAATAGGGTTCGTGATCACTGCGAAACCGGCGGGAATCCATCCAGGGGAGATCTGGTCCTTGACCGGGTGTCACCCCGGAACCTACGTTCCATCGACCGGGTACAACACCGCCCCAGTGTTCAACGGCTCCTATCTGGCCTACTATAACAACTCGGCATCTTCATGGAGCATGTATGCCTACGCTTGGGTCAGCAGCAACAGCTACGAGTTGCAGGCTATGGTCTGGAACTCTGCTTACGCGTGTACCTCTATCAACTTCGGCAACTTCTACAACACCACGATGGACTACGACTCGAACGCAGTTCTCTACGCGACAACTGTGAGTGGCGCCGAGACGGGGGCCATCAACCTGGCGAAGGTCGAGATGCAGCAGCTACCCTACGTGAGCGGATACTTCACGAACACGCTTTATGCTGACTACATCGCAGGTTGGACAGGGTACGCGAACGAGCCCACAACCGGCCCGAACGCTGGAGGCGGGCTCTACTACACACTGCTCAACATCCACCAGACCGACGCATTGACTGGAGGAACGCTGAACCTAGCGATACACCAGAAGGCCGACCAGGGAGGGATGAACCCTCTGTACAACACGAACTGGATCTGGCAGGAGGACCTATGGGGCGAGGTCTACGGCACTCCGCTAGCCACCCCTCCCACGCAGTTCACCACTGTGAACTCCTTCCTGAATTACATGACGACCAGCTACTTGGTGACTCCATACACCGGCAAGATTCCCTCCGGGTCGTTCTACTACCAGACCCCGGGATGGAGCTGCGGGACGAACTGCAAAATACCGAAGACCATTACCAACGGTGAGGTGATCACGCTGAACTTCGCGAGGAACATCACCTGGTCAGACGGCGTGCGCTTTACTGCGAAGGACTACCAGTACTCTCTCTACGTGTGGGACATTGCCGGGTCGCTCAAAATCCCTGACATCGTGACTCCATATTCATGGGTTCTCACAGGGCCCTCAGGCCTCATAGCGAGTCACGTAACGGTGGGCTCCAAGGTGGACAGCATCTCCATTTACATCAATAGCCTCTCCGTTTGGAACCCAGCAGACGTCATCGTCCCAGTGATGCCTCAGCACGTCCTGCAGTACTTCAACCCTGACCGTATAACAACGGTCATCAATACCCTTGACACGACCTTGCCCTACGTGAGCGATGTCGGCTACTTCACACAATCGGGCAACGGTACCAAAGTACCGACTGCTCCAAAGTGGATGAAGTACGAGCCGAGCATGGAAATCGGCACAGGTCCGTTCACGTTGGCCTCCTACTCCGAATCGACTGGAGGGGGCGAGCTCACCGCGAACGTGAACTACTTCAGAACCGCGTGGTTTGCTGACATCAACGCAACGACGAACAACCTCCTGGCTGGCAACACCTATGCCCACAACTTCACCATCTCCGAGTACATCTACAATCCAACGAGCACCACCTACTGCGGCGTCTCTGCGGGAACCAACGGCTACTGCCCAATAACGGGCAAGGTCAGCGGCGAGTCGTCCGTAAAGGTAAGCAAGGTTGTCGAACTGGAATATTGCACAGGAGTCTCTGTTCCCACAGGGGGCACTACTTGCTCAATGATAGTCAACTCATTGACAGGGAAGCCTGTGACATACAACCTAGTTCACCATATAGTCTACACCTGCACGAACGGTGGCACCGTAACAACAACGACGGGCACCAAGACCTCGCACTCGTGCCCGACCGGCGACAAGCTCGTCAAGACCTACACCAACGGCTACACATTGGCCGTCGACACAACGGGATTTGCTCGGGGTTACTATGAAGTCATCCTCAGCACATCCTTCTCGTTCCAGGGCCTCAGCAGAACCTGGTACCAGGCAACGGGGTTCGAAGTCTCGTAGGCGGGGCCAAGGGCCGACCAAGGATTTCTCTTGGTCAATCGGGACGAACATCGCCTTCTGTGTCCCAATCCCCCCAGGACAGTTGTCGTTGTTCCGTTGGCTGGATGTGGCTAAGGTACGTAGACCACTTTGGGAGGGCAACCTGTGTAGTACGACCAATCTCCGAATCCTGCTGTCACATTGTCATGGCCGACACCAATTCCAATAACCGCACAACTGGGTGACTCGTAAGTCGCGAAAGAGTACGCGGTGCAACCCACATTCCCCGGCGGAAGGCAATGATGGAATCTAAGGGGAGGATAGATTACTGGAGCGCACGCAAACACCACTATCGCTGTGCCCAGAAGAACTATCTGGACTGCGACGGTTCTGCGCTTCATTTGATGGGTTGGACAGCACAGGTCGGCGGCATAATCGTTGTTACCACAGCTTTCAAGCTGGATCTTGCTGGGTAGTTCTCCTCCCTGCCCGATCGACTGCACCCGGCCCCACCGGCAGACCGAGAGCATTTCGCTGGACTCCCCAGAACCTGCTCAGACTGGATTTGAACATCGTTTCACCGATAGGCAGACAACCGCTTGCACCCCGGTGTCCTACTCAAGTTGCAGTCGAATCGAGCCTCTGAACTGCAGTACGAAAGCAACGAGCGCTCCGGCGCATACGACGCTGCATAGGGCGAATAGCGAAGCAAACCCAAACTGCATAGAGACGAATCCGCCGAGGAAGCCACCTGCTGCTGCACCCAATCCGATGAGCGCCCCGTAGAACCCTGCCTGGCCATCTGGAGCGGTTTCGAGAAAGGCAAACATGCTCGATATGTCAAAGAGCGTCCAGAATGCTTCCAATATCGCGAGTATCGCGGCGCCCACGGCCAGTCCGGGGGTTGCGCCGAGGGCCACTAGTAGTAATAGCGGAACCACGACCATCCTCACCCCCGAAGACATCACTAGGCTCTTCCTGGCGCTCAGAGACAGATGACCCACAAGTGGATAGCAGAGGGTTCCCGCCAGTGAGCCTCCGAAGAAGAGTAGGAACACTGTTGACGAAGAATAAAGCTGGAGGAAATATGCCGGAAGGGGAGAGAAAAGCGTGGCCCCTCCAAGGGAAAAGGCGAAGATTCCAACCATGAGGAACTTCGTCGAGGGGTTCAGCTGGCTCAGGATTCTCATAGAGGTGTGGTCTCGAGGTAGTCTCCCTGAATACCCAACGAGATTCGAGACGGTGATCAGAGCAGACGTCGAGCGCTCCAGCCTCACAAGTTTCCTTTGAATCATGAAGCCTGGCTCTCTAGTCAGCACTCCCGACGCTGTCGCCGAGAGCATGCAGAGCACTCCGCACATGAGGAACAATTGTGAGAAACCTACACTAGTCACCATCGCTGCGCCAAGTCCCATTCCCACGGTTTCGCCCAGCCCAGTCAGGAACTGCATGTTCGCCAATCCCCTCTGCCACCCATCTCGCTGCTCGGATTCGACCGTGAGCAGCTGGCGAGCAGGAAGAGTCGCCGAGTACAGAATCGACTTCAGAGAAACCAGAGCGATGAGCTGAGATACGCTCCCCACGTACGGGATTGATATGAGGGAGACGCCCATCCCCATGAAGCCGAGAACAAGGAATGGTCTGCACCTCCCGGCGCCGTCTATCAGCCAACCCCACAGCATCTGCGAGGGTATCAGGGCCAGGGCTGAGACCCCGGCGACGAGGCCAATGTCCAGAAGGCCTCCATGCAGGTTTGAGAGAAGAAAGAACAGCACGAGCATGCTTGACATCCCGTTCGCGATTGCCTGAGGGACCAGGCTGTATTTCCAGAGATTGCCAGATGGAGGGAACACTGGCTTCCGAGAAAGAGGCGCGCAAAATAGAGACCGAATCTAAAACAATTGTCTTGGACGTGAAGACAGCGACACCGAGTCCTTTCCTGACCGTCCCTTGTCGGACGATACAATGACTTCACGCTCAGAATCGGCAATAACCCTTCGCGTGCTGCTTTGCTCAGACTTACATCGTCGTCACTTCGAGGCTTGGACAGGAGTAGGTCAGATGACAGCGAAGGCAAAAGGCATCTTCAGGTTCTACGTGAACCGAATTTCAATACTCTATGCGGGGACCGGGGCGGTGAATGCCCTGATAATCGCTGGGTTGCTCTACCTCCTCAGACACAACCTGCTTCTTCCTCTCCCGGTTTCGACTCTAGTTGCTGTCCTGACTTCCATCTTCACGGATTTTGCCTGGAAGTCCAAGATCGTATTCCATTCCCCTCTTCTTTCGCGCGAGCGGTTCTACAAGTACTTCCTTAACGGTTCGGCGGCTACAATCATCCAGTATATCCTCACCCTACTGCTCTCCACTGTAATGTTCTATTCGATAGCCTACCTGTTCGCCGTGGCAATCGGTTTCCTCTTTGCCTACACAATTTCAAGGCTGAAAATCTGGAAGCAATATGCCCCTCGACCCTCTCAACCTACTGGATGAGACGTTCATTCTCTCGCGCGTGGCTTGGTCTGGCATGGGTGAAGCGGCTCGACGAGGCCATTGCGAATTCTATCCTTCGAAGGCGGTCTAGCAGTCGTATTGGCAGAAGCATCAAGAATTCGTATCGTGCCGATGGCTACGTACAACCTAATGCTCCGACCTGGACACCGTTTCCCAAGCCCCAATCCCCTCGGGGGGCAGATTTCTCGCAAGAGACGGGCCAAAAACTGGAATGTCTGAGGGTATTGAGCCGAAGATTTGGGGGTTTGGACAATGAGTACGCTTGCGACCATAGTGTTTTTATGGAGGGAGCTGGAGAGATTCACTACCCAAGTGTGGTCTCAACCAGAACAGAGACGCCCGAAAGGGAGACCTTCCGTAAACTCGGAAGCACTGGGTACTTCACTCTAAACACCTGGGAGACGCACATGCAAGGGTCCTCTTATCAGGCTGCTGACGCTTTCAGACGCGCCACGCGCAGGGCGGCCCTTCCTTCGGAGCGCAACTGGACGAGCACACAATAAAGGTCCACCTTCCTTCCGTTGATTTGAATAAATGACTGCAGAGAGATCACTCCTACGAGCCTCCGCAAAAGACGTGCAACGCCCAACGGCATCGGCATTCATGCGAGGGATTTTCGCATGAAGGTGCCTGCCCTTTCTCATATGTTCGGACGCCTACATGGAATGACGAGTTCCGGCTAGGGCGCCTCCTGACGACTTCAGTTCGTGAAAGCCCCTGAGCAGGGTCGAACCCTAGCAGGGATATTGTGATGATTCCAAGAGTAGACCGCTCTTTCAGGTGTTCTGGGCTGAAATACACTTTCACGCTAAGGAAGAATGGATGATCACCTTCGAGGTCATACTAGTGCCGATTGTGATCATCCGAGAGAAAGGAACGCCCTGAATGCTAGAAAATGTAAACGAAGATTCCGTTTGCGTCCCAGTCAATTCCACTCTTCATTCCTTTGTCGATGAAATACGCTTCCACGCTCTTCGCATCCACTTCACTATGCGCCTCCCATTGCTTCCACAGTCGAGTGTACCTCCCTTCATCCTCATGCCGCTTCCTCCTGCTTAGAGGGTCGTCTGTTATTCCAATCCTCCAGTCTGAGCAGACACTATGAGATTCTCTGACCGTGGACTCTATTGCGTAGACGATCTCTCTGGTGTCCAATCTCGCGTGTCCTACGACATCGACGTGCCCCTAACTTATAGCTAATCTTGACCTGTCTGCACACCGCTTGCGGATCGAATCCCACGGGCCCCTAACCCGATTGCGCCACTACAGCATTCGGCGTATGTATTGCCCAAGAGGACGCATCTCCAAATGAACCCATTAACCTTCATATCAAGAGACAGAATTTGGTTGCCAACGAAAGAGTAACATGAATGAGAAGCTTGTTTTTGTGGCATTTGGGGACAGCCTCACAGTGGGCTATCAGTCCCCCACACCGGGGGACGGGTTACCCCTACTCACTCCATACACGGAGTTCCTGAAGAAGAGAATTGAGACGATGCCCGACCTTGACACGGAGGGTGCCCCCATGGTCGAAATTCTCAACCGGGGGGTCGTGGGTGAGCTCACCGAGGACATGCTCGACCGTTTCGACCGGGATGTCGCGAAGGTTGAGCCAGATTTCGTGATAATCCTAGGGGGCTCCAACGACTTGGGCTGGGGGGTCGAGCCTCAAGCAGTGGCCGGGAACCTTGCAGAGATGTATCGCGAAGCAGTCAGGCATGAAATACGACCCATTGCTTGCACTGTTCCGTCGGTACTCGGTTTCGACGAAGGGATTCCGCCGAGACTCGTGTTGAATCGGCTCATCAAGGAGTATAGTGCGCAGCATGGCCATGTCTGCGTGGACCTCTTCACAGCCACATGCAACTCTATGACGGGGAGGCTGAGGGAGGAGTGTTCGGATGACGGGCTGCACCTGACTTCGAGGGGTTACGAGGCAATGGCCGAAGCCATCTTCTCCGAGGCTGTGCGCGACATCGTCTCAGGGCATCGGACAGGTGCGGCGTCATTGAATGGCTCTCACCGAGAAGGGTAGACACGGGCCCCCTGGACCCTCCTCATTCCGCAGCGCTCCTTGTGAAGACAATACCGCCCATTCTCCATCTTTGATTCTGCAGGAAGGGGTCTCTCCAGATTTCCTTGTGGACGACCTGCCAGCCGAGCCCGGCCATCAGGCTTTCGATAAACGAAGGACTCATTCCCCAGAGCCAGTGGCTTCTCTCGACATTCCGGGAATCCGTGAAATTGCGCCAATAGTCAATTTCCTTCGTCCATTGTTCGTGAAAGGGAATCAGCTTTGGTGAGCGACTGCCAGAAAGCAAAATCAGGCTGTTGCGATAAGACATGATTGCGTCAGGAATCACGGGATTCGAAATCAGAAAGAAACGTTTGGTCTTCGAGAGCATCAATGAAAGTGTGTGTCTGAGGTCTATTTGATGTGGAAGAACATCGTAAGCCATCGCGAGGTCATAAGTCTGCGCGATGGATTTCATGAACATCTCGTCCGAGAAATCGCCCTTCCTGAAATCCAGACCTTCTCGCAATGCGGGATCGGCCCTCCAATTCTCAGACTCCTCTGCGTCGACCATTGTCACCTTCCTGATTCCAAACCTCGTCAGACACTGTTTGGAGTAATACCCGTCGACTTCCCACATTCCTCCGAAGTCAATGACACTTCTCACCGGCAGACAACGCTCTACTAGACCTAGTTTCCTCCTTACGGTCGCGTCGACTTTGAATCTGTAGGGCATCCTGTCACCTCTGGCCACAGAAGGAAGATCGCAAGTTGATAGACCTTACTTGAGGATACGATAGACCTAGCGGGAATCCACTCTCTGAACTAGGGGATGGCAAGGAAGGGCATTGCACCATCTACTAGGAATTCCTGGAAAGGGGCTTCAGCATCATTCCACTCTCAATTCCTTTCCGGGGACGTCCCTAACGTGGAAGCTGATCATGAGGCGGGGCATTGAAGCCCCACAGGAGTGGATCTGGGACTAAGGCTTGATGTGGTGATCCTGTATCTTCGCATCCAAGTCGAGGATTTCTCTGCACCAATCCGTCGCTTCCTTGTACTTTTTCTCTAGGTCCTTATGGTCTTGGACGTAGGACAATCTCCGGAGCCGCTTTAGGATGTCAGGTGGCAATTCCCTGTCAATGTAGTGCATCCGAAAGTCGAAGTGTAGTGGGGAGTGCTCGATGCGCAGCGCCTCAATGAGGGTCGCCAGGGTGACGGCCCGGTAGTCTTCTAAGGCCTCCAACGAGTGTCCCCGTCTCAACTCCTTGATGACATAGTTGTTGAAAATCGCGAATCTAAGGCTGAGCCTACTCAGTTTCTTCCTTCTCCTTCTTGCGAGTGAGGCCTTGTCGAGTGGCCGGGCTTTGGCCGCGCCGCCCTTGTTGAAGTAGAAGACATTGGTTCCGTGTATTTCTGGGGCGAGGAACATCTCGGGGCTCTCAGGCGTCAGGACTGCTAGGTCGATGACGGTGTATTCGTTTGCGTCCCTCAGCTTGTAGAACTTCTGGGACACGCCTTCGAACCCCGCCTCGACCACGTAGGTCTGGGAGATTGGGGAGAGGGCCATCAGGGTACGCTCGACCACTCCGAACGTGTCAACGACCTTTGCTTTGTCAACGAGGACGTAAAGGTCAAGGTCAGACCAGCGGTCAACCCTACCGAAGGCTGCTGAGCCTCCTTCCCACAATGCGCGCGCATAGCTTAGCGGACGCAGTGATGAGACAAGCGCCTGCACTATTGCATCTCTCGTGACGCGGGCTCGCTTCGGCATGACCGTCAGTGTTGTTTGCAGGGCCGATTCAAAAGTGTTCAGTCTGCCGGTTGGAGCTTGTGAGGAGGTATTGCACCATCCCTCCAAAAACTCCCCCTTTGCCTTCCTAGAGGTATTGGGTATTCACGATTCTTGGGAAATCGCTTATGCTACGCCAGCAAACGCCCTTAAAAGAAGGCAACGAACTGACCTTCATATGCGCCTTGTGATAGGAATCTCCGGTGCGAGTGGTAGTGTATATGGGATACGGGCGCTTGAAACTCTCAAGAAACTGGGCGTGGAAGCCCATCTGATCTTGACTGAAGCTGCGCAGGAGACCATTCGTCTAGAGACGAACTACACGAAAGCCGAGGTCGAGGGGCTCGCGACGGAGGTGCACAGAATTGGCGATGTGACGTCGAAGCTCGCCAGCGGTTCTTTCCGAACAGACGGGATGGCGATAATCCCATGCAGCATGAAGTCTTTGAGCGGCGTCGCGAGCGGTTACGCAGACAATCTTCTGCTCAGGGCGGCCGAGGTCACATTGAAAGAGAAGCGACCTCTTGTACTGGTGGTGAGGGAGAGTCCGTTGACGTTAATCGACCTAGAGAACATGGTCACGGCTGCACGTGCAGGCGCCGTTGTTCTTCCCGCAATGCCTGCCTTTTACCACAGGCCAAAGACTATCAACGACTTAGTCAATCAGATAGCGGGCAAGACCCTCGAGTTACTGGGTGTCGAACACGGACTTACCAAGCGCTGGGAGGGTCCGGCCTCTTCGAAGCGGCGGGCAATGCCCTGAGTGCGCTCGCCTAGCCGGAAGACAAGGTTGCCTTGTGAGGGATGTGCCCCGGAATGGAAGCATTCTCAGAAACTCACAGTCGCGCCGTCCAACCTGAGTCGGACGTCTGGCCTTATTTTGCTCAGGTCGATCCTGTCCACGCAGGGGATTTCAGAGATTATCGCGCCCACGGCGACTATGGTCTCGCATTCCTCATTGACTATCGCTGAAGGAGCCATTCCGTTCTTGCGAAGTCTGTAGAGGGTGTAGGACCCCACCGTAGAGCCTTTTCCATAGGGGAATACCAGGACCCTTCCCTTTACTGATTCACCTAGTAGCTCGTGACCTCTTTCGATAATCTTCCCTGTGGTCGGGTCAATGCCGCCGAGAAAGGATATCGGCTGGGTGGTGACCAAGGCGTTCCCCTCGGTTCTCCCACGATAGATGATCCTTCCAGTGAGCTTCAGTTTGCCTTCGTCGCCTCCAGGACGCACCTGCTCAGAGGCCAGAAGCGGACCTTCAGTCCGTTGTTCCTCAAGTAGTGACATGCTTTGGCAGAGTTCGTGGCGACCACTTTGTACCCCATTGATTCGATGGGTGCAACCACCATGCACGTGTCGAGGGCGAACTTGGCTCCACTGGCCTCGATTTGTCCTGAGTACCCTCTCCTATCACTCTGACGTTTCACCGCGCGGCTGCAGCAGATCCAGAACTCGCGTGCGACTTTGCGCCCCCTGAGCAGCCCGGCGATTATCGCCAGCTCTTTAAGCGAACAGTGGGGGCAACCCACAGAGATGAAGTCGGGGTCTCCTGAGTCGTTCAGTCTGGCCCTCGTCTCCCTGAGGTCGTGCGCCGTGAATGGCATGGTCTCTATTCTACTGACTCCGCCTTTTGCCTCCGGCGTCACGTCCTCGATGTGAAACATAGCCACCCCACCCGAGCTGGCTAGGGCCGCAGAGAGTGCCTTCAACTCTTCAAGACCAGCGTGCTCGACTCCCTTGAAGTAAGGTATGCCGTTGTTGACGACCCTCCCCACGAAGTAACCCATAGCAGAGAAGTCTTCTGCAGACTCTAGCTGGGCACTCACGTCCACAACCAGAGTCGGTGACCTGTTCTCGTCCAAGTGATAGCCGTACAGAGGGGTCCTGCCGGTGAGGCTTGCAGCAAGGGCGCTTGGTCCTCCCTCACGATTCGTCCTTGCCCCGAGGACGGAGTTGGCGTAGACAACGGCTGAGCTCTCGCTCCAGGCGATGTGTTCCGCAAAACGTGGCTCGTTGCCTGCCAGATACGGCGTGCAGGTACAAGTGGTCTCCAAGCCGAGCTTCGCATATGCGTCTATGACCTCCAATTGCTTGCGCGCAAAATCCTCTCCAATCCCCTGAGCCCTCCAGTTGACCAAGTCCATACCCGCCGGATTGAGAGTGGATTTCACTCTGGCCTTTCCATCTTCGGCCAGCTCCCTCAGGAATTCGATTCCAGCGTCTCCGAGGTTCTTGTAGGAGACGCCCGACACTTGGACGCTGGAGATCCTGATTAGCCTCTCGGCACCATAGATCTCTCCCAGGGCGACTAAGATCTCCATGCACTTCTTCGTGGCGCGGCCCTCCTTTCCCGAGAGCATGCCTTCCTCGGTCCTTGTGAGCTTCATCCTCTGGTCAGCTCAGGTAGTCTTCCAGCTTGATCTCATCTTCGTGGGGAATCCTGGCCTTGTCGAAGGCGTCTCTAGGAGCCCCTAGCGGCACAGTCGCATCCACGCCTGCCTTGCAGGTCTTCCTCGTGACCTGGTCTGCCGAGGGGTCGAGGGAAGAGCCGAATTCGTTCGGCTTCAACATCAGGTCCTGATCCAGCTGTGCTCTTGTGGCAAGTGCCCATTCGACCGCGTTCGGGTCGTCCATGCCAATGTCCTCGTCCACAACAATGACGTGTTTCAAGCTCGGATGGCCCTTGAATGCAGCTTCCATGGCGTTTCTCGCGTCGTCCCTGCTTTCCTTCTTTATCTTGATGGCTGCATGCAGCCAGGAGGAACCGCCTGGTGTCAAGCGCACGTCGATGCACTTGCACACCTTGTTGACCTCGCGGAATATGGTGGCTTCCCGTGGCATGCCCATCAGTATTCTGTGCTCTGCCCCACCGGGCAGAATGGCTTGGTAGATCGGTTCCGTCCTGTGTGCCACGCGGTTGATCTTGATGACCCTCTGCTTTCTGACTATGTCGTAGGACCCGGTGATGTCAGGGAAGGGTCCTTCGTCAACGAGTTCGTCGGTCACGGTTCCCTCGAGCACAAGCTCACAGTCTGCGGGCACTAGGCTACCATTCGTTGCGCACTTGACATATCTCGTTTCCTTCAGTTTGTTCGCTATCGCCAATTCGCTCTTCCCTATCTCGCATGAGACGGCGGCGGCAAACAGAAAGGCGGGATGATTGCCGATTGATATACCGACCTCGCGGTTGCCTCTACTAATGAACTCGTCCAGGTGCCGCGGTAGAATCCTTGCGGCCAGCTTGTCCTTCCCTATCAGCATCAGCCTGTGGTAGCTGGCGTTGTAACCGAACTCCTCGTCCTTTGCGACGACTATGCCAGCTGTGACATACGGCCCTCCGTCACGCTCGCAATGAATCAATATGGGAATCTTGCGCAAGTCGACTGCGTTCTCTACAGCTTCTTGACACGGTGCTTTCGTCGTAGTCTGAAAGGGAGTTGGATTCTCCACAGCTTCGAGAACTATCTCGAGCAACTGATTCATGCCGATGCCTAGGGCCCTGGCCAGGTTGCTTCTGGTGCCACAAACGCCTAACGCGACCTTGTACCTCTCCGACTCCTTGATCTTGTCAAAGACTATGGGTTTTCCATCCAGCTTTTGTGCGACGGCAGCGATTTCATGTTTGACGGAGACCTCGCGTTTTATGTGTATCAGGTCACCTGTCCTGTCCAGCTCATTGAGGAAGTTTCTCATTCCTTGTCAGGCTCAAACATGCTCCGACCTGCTGAAGCCGTGCAAATCAATCCTTCCCCTAAGGGTGCCACCTGAGGAATGATTCCAATCTGGGCCACCTTTCACTTTGAAACCTCCGTTCCGATCTAGTGAACCCGCCCTTTTGGCAGTTGTCCTTGTTCTCCTGTTATTTCTCAAAGAATGGTCCTCATATCGACCTTCGTCGATGCGTGTCTTTCGAAGAAGCCGATCAATGTCTTCCCCAGTATACGTCTGCACTGGCACCATGCTCCACCAACGGTCGTGGGGGGTGCTTGTGGGTCGTCCCGCACCGCTTCAGGTGTCTGGCGTATTTCTTATCGCTGATCAGTTTGCCGCACTTCGGGCATAACGGCACGAGACAAAACGGGAGCCCGCTCGTAATAAGCACTTCCCACGGCGTGCGCGGGACAGAACCAGACAATGGATAAATCCCGGGGAAGCTCGGGCAGCTGCAATCTTGACAGACGGGGTCGTGATCGTTGCATCGTTCCTGCTGGCATTCAAGGCTGTGCTAGTTGAGGGGAGCGAAGTCGCGATTCTTTCAGTAGCCACCATCAAGCAGTTGGGCAAGAACAACGTGCTTCTCGGCGTTGTGGCAGGGGGCGCTGCGTCGATCCTAATCTTCCTGGGAGTCAGGCAGGTCTTCCTGGAGCTCCCAGAAGCACTAATCAGCATCGCGACAGGGCTCGTGATCCTGTACTTCTCGTCCCGGTTCCTCCGCGGTTTCAGGAGGTACTACTTCGGGAAGAGGTCATTCCGGGCCAAGATGGACAAACTCGAGACAGAAATCGTCGATAAGGACATGGGACACTACGGGGCCGAGAAGCCGGATGTGATCCCCTTTTCTTTCGTCAATTCGCTCCCTGTCTTCACGATAACCCTGACCGAAGGGTTCGAGGCCAGCCTCGTCCTCGCCGCGGCCGGAACCTTCAACCTCCAGTGGACTCTCATCGGCGCAACCATCAGCATCGTCTTTCTGATTGCCGTCTCTGCAGCCTCGTACGAATATCTGTTGCGGTTTCCCCGTTGGGCATTGGACCTGCTCGCCGGGAGCGTCCTGTTGACCTTCGGAAGCTACTTCCTGGTAACCGGAGTACTACTGGTCCTCTCTGGTGGATCCGTGACCTGAGTGCAGGGCTCAGATCAACTGACTGTATTCTGAAATAGCTCCTTCGGTTCACTGAGGCTCAGCACGCGCAATCAGCACGAAGAAGCTTTTTGTGGGAGTTCCAATTAACCCCCAGTAGACATGGGGATCCAATTCGGAGACCCTTCAGTCCCCCGATACGTTACGAGCGCGACGTTTCACTTCGGACTGTTGCTAGGAATGCTGGTGGCTATTGGTACAGCTTTTGCTCTCGACAAACTCGGGAATTTCATGTTCAAGAGAGGATATGCTAAGCCTTTCTTCGTGCTCGGGAGGAGGGTACACCATGTCTGGGTCTACGCCCTGGTGCCCTTTTGCTACTTAGTTGTCAGCTATTTCATGATCACGGGCAACATCCAACTGATTTGGAACCAGATCTGGTACAGGCTAGCGCTCATTCTGCCCGTGGTCGTTCTCTGCGTGGCAGTGGATTTCATCGGCGACAGCTGGAAGGCGAGCTCTACCGGTTTTCTCCGTCACGAGTGGGTCTACGCCCTCATCCCAGCCTACATATTCACATTTGTCGTCAATGTATTTGTCTAGGGCTGCCCCCGTCCCAACTTCACCGCGTCGTGTGATCACGTTGCGCCATTCAATGATGTGAAACTCACCCCTACACATAGCTCATCTCCAGAAGGAGACGCAGATGCCTTGTCTTGCGGGACTGGCCTCGTCGTCGAAGGAATCAGTGTCGTCGTCTAAGGGACTTGTATTGTCAGAATTCAGCATCTCCGAAGTCGTCTCAAGGCATCACGGCGGAATCCGTACCCATGATGAATACGGCTGCCGCCACCACAGAGGTCCAGACTCCTTTGTCTCCGACTGCCGACTGGGTGATGTTCGCTGTCCTGATGATCCTGCCTGAGGCCTTGAAAACCTGTTCCTTTTCATTCCAATCAGCGTTGACGTCGAAGGGGACTCCCATAGTGGTCGCGAGCATGGAGGCCGCTAGATCTTCCGCGTAATCTCCTGCTAGTTCATCGGTCTCGCCGAACGAATGGTGCTCTGATAGATAACCGACATCGTCCGGGTTCGATGGCATCGCGAGACCGATCGAGGCAGCGATGAGGCGGTGATCCTCGTTCGTGGAGTTGCGCGCCAGCACAAGGAAGACTATCTCCCCTGGTTTCAGCATGGATATGCCCTGTTCGCGCGTGACTTTGACGCATTTTGGCGGGATAATGCTCGAGATGCTGACCAGGTTGTGCCAACTAATGCCCGCGTCTCTGAGTGCCGCCTCGAAAGAGGTGAGGTTTTCCCTGTCTCTTCCTGCCCCCTTGGTCAGGAAGAAGTACTTCGGAACCAGATTCACGCCCCGAAGCCTTTCGTTTGACCTTTGTAAACGTCACCATTTCGTATTTGGATGCGAACGCTGCTTCTTCGTTTACCCTCGCAGGATTATGCATTGGTCCGTGCTGGTTCTAGCCCGGGTGCTGTCGCAGCATACGAGACCAATGGTTGGACGCGATTGTTTGTCGCGAATATCCCGCAAGTAAGCTTCTAAAACCACGCACAGCTGGGCAGGGAAGTCTTGGACAAGACCCAGGAGCTCCTGTGCGAGAACCTGACCAAGGTGTATTCTGGTTCCAGCGGTAGAAGAGCCCTAGATTCAGTCAACCTGCGAATCCCCTCCAGAGGAATCTTCTCCCTCATTGGCATGAATGGGGCAGGAAAGACGACTCTCGTGAGAATCCTAGCCACTCAGCTCGAATCGACCTCTGGGAGCGCTTCGATTAATGGAATCGACGTCGCGAAGGAGGCCAAGGCGTTGAGGGAGCGAATCGCTTGCGTCCCCCAGGAAGCCAGAACCGTCCCATGGATGACGCCGAAACAGACGGTCCTTTCGTACCTCATGTGGAGGGGCATCGCCTACGGAGAGGCAAAAGCCAAGGCGACGGAGGCGCTCGCGCGGGTCGGGCTGGGGGAGCAGGAGAACACTCTGACTAGGCGCATCTCAGGCGGCATGAAGCGAAAGGTCCTGGTTGCTACAGTGCTCGCTTCGGATGCAGACATTGTCTTTCTCGACGAGCCGACGACCGGGCTCGACCCCATATCGCGTAAGGAACTGTGGAGGTTCCTAGGAGGTCTGGCGAAGGATCGATTTCTGATCCTCACCACCCACTATTTGGAAGAGGCGGAGCAATTGGCAACGACCATCGGGGTCATGCACATGGGAAAAATGGTTGGCCTAGGAACCCTTGATGAGCTTCGCTCAGCTGTCAAGCACCAGTACAGCGTCATGGTTGCCGCCGGTTCTGAACCTCCAAGTGTACTCAGCGGTTCCATGACACGGGGGGACTCGGGAGAAACCCAGATTCTGACCGACGAGGAAGAAGCTTACAGCGTCTCAAGACAGCTCTTAGAGAAGGGGGCAAAGTTCTCCATTAGCAAGATTTCCCTCGATGACATCTTCTTCCATCTCGTGAACAGAAGCGATCAGGAGGCGAAGGCCAGCTGAGGCCTTGGGGGAGGCAGGTCCTGGCCTCAGTGCTGGTCAACTCCATCTACGAAATGAAGAACTACCCTGTGGTTCTTCTCAACACGGTCCTCTCCCCGCTTTCCTTTCTCTTGCTGATCTATTTCGTGAGTGGCGGCAGGCTGATCGGGGATGCGATCGAAGGAGGCTTCATAATGAGCATGTTCAATAGCGGCATGTCACTCCAAGGGGATTTGGCACACCTGAAGAACGACTTCAAGCTCCAGGACATGGTGGTCAGCTCTCCCACCTCTCCTGCCGCCTATGTGACCGGGATGGCCCTCGCAGAAGTCATCTACTCTGTGCCGGCGTTGGCCGTCCTGACGGTCCTGGCTGCAATCTACCTCCATCCCGCGATGGTCCAGGCGCTGGAGCTGCTAGGAGTCTTCTTGTTCATGTTCCTCACCTCTATCGCCATCGGGTACACGTTGTCGACCTTCTCGAGCGACATAGTCCAGAGTTTTGCCTTCTCAAGGCTGATCTCGACGCTGTTCTCCACCCTGCCTCCGGTCTACTATCCAATAACACTCATTCCGCTTCCGTACCGGTACGTGGCCTACCTGTCCCCTACAACCTACGCCGCCGAGATCTCCCAGAACGCCACCGGCTTCCTGTCGCTCTCGACCTACGGGATTGTCCTCGCTTGGGGCGTCCTGTTTGCCACAACTGCACTCTTGACACTTATCGCGGTCAAGAAGGCAAGATGGAGGGATGTATGAGTTCCAGGCCTTGATGGCGCAACAAGAGTGAATCAATGGCCCGCAACGCACTGTGCAGACGCGCGCGCCTCCTGGAGGTGACCTCCCTTCTCGGACGAGAATTATCTGGGGTGTTTTCCGGCTTTCAGTAGAACTTCTTTGTTTCCGTGAAATGCTCTTCTGCTCTGATTTTCCTCTTGCCCATCTCGATGAAGAACGGTTCAGGATCAACCGTCGCTTCAGGCGGAAAGACACCCGGGTCCTTAATCTTCCCAGTCGCTTGCCATTGCGAGATCACTGCTGGTGGCACGGAAGTATCTCGGGACGAAGGTATCCCTCTCTGGGGGTCGTTCCAGGTGATTATGTGGTACGTAACTGTTGCAGGAGATTCTTCCCGGGCTCCAAACACGTCAATTCTGAACGCGTCATATTCGTATTCCTCGCGTGGTGGGGTGTCGTGCCTCGATTTCGCGATGGCTCTCTGATACATCGCTGTCAAGTAATCGAGAGGTGAGATCCGCTGATCGCCGAACTGGATTCCTTCGGTTTCGGCAAAGCCTAGGCTCTTCAGGGTACTGAAGGTAGCGAAGTCAGTGCTTGGGAACCCTATTCGAAACGTTACGTTCCGGCAACCCTTGCCGACATATCTTCCTAAGGTCGCGGGTTCAGAATGTTTAACGTAATACGCTGTGACTTTGCCAATTGGGTCCTGCATCGTCACCGTGGTCTCCCCTGACAGCACGGGTTGCTTGACGTGCTTGCCGTCGAGCCACATGACAGGTTCTTGCGTGAACTCATCCATGACGGTTCGTATGGAGTAGCCTGGCCAGCCCGGCTCCTTTACCGGCAGGGTGTTGCCCCATGAACAGTAAATACTGATCGTGTCGACCTTGTCGAGCTTCGCAGCCCCAGCTGCGCCAGCGATGTTGGTTAAGCCCGGCGTGCTGCCCAGTCCTATGGTCGCGTTCAATCCCGCCTTCTTCCACTCCTTGTCGAACTCCAGCTGTTTGAGGGTAGTGTCGAAGAACCCTCCTAGGTCGGTATAGTGGGCGCCTGCTCGAAGGCAGGCGTTCATGACGGCTATGTTGGTTTGATACCAGGCACAGTTTACCACCGTGTCAACCCCCTCCGATTTCACCATCTTCGCGACGGCGTCTGTGTTGCTCGCGTCAAGTTCCATGACCTTCACTCGGTCTCCTAGATTTAGGTCGGCCATGGCTTTCTTGACATTTCCAAGTTTTCGGCTTGCGGCTATTACTTCGGCTTTGGAAAACTCCACCAAGTCTTGGGCGGCGTATGCTCCGATTTGGCCTGAAGCTCCTAAGACAAGCGTTTTCATATTGAGCGCGCGCCGCTGAGGTAGATGCGTATAGTAGTTAACAAGTGCGCCAGCCTAGCACTTACACGGAATCAGATGGAGCATTTCCTGCGCCAGATGGAGGTTCGTGGCCTGGATGTGAAGAAGCTGCCCACAACCGAATAGTCCCAGGTCAGCCAGCGTCCGTTCTGCGCCACGTTAATTAGAGCGGCAATCCTTCTGCTTAGTTGTCCCAAGATGTCCCAAGAGCACGCCGTGATGGCCCCACACATCGTCGTGAAGCCCCCAGGCCCGAAATCAAAGGAGCTTCTCCGCAGACAGGAAGAAGTCGAAACAAGGGCGGTCGTCTACAGCAAAGCATTCCCCTTCGCCATAGATTCTGCCGAGAATGCGACAATCAGAGATGTCGATGGGAACCTCTACATCGACTGGGTGAGTGGCATATGCGTCCTAAACCTAGGGCACCGCAACCCGGTCGTTACCCAAGCAGTAGCCAGTCAGCTCGGAAGAATTTGGCACGCCCTTGAGATTCCCACGGAAACGAGAATTGGGTTTTTTGAAAGAATGCATTCCGTTCTCCCCGGCGAGCTCCGGGGCCATGCGAAGATAATGACGACGGTTACGGGGGCGGACGCCTGCGAAGCGGCGGTCAGCATCGCGAGAATGGTGACAGGAAAGAAGACGGTAGTGGCATTCGAGGGCGCGTACCACGGCGTGCACGCAGGTGCAGTGAGCCTCACCTCTTCTCGCCACTACCTCGAGTATTCAGGAGTCTCAAGACAGGGCGTCTTCAGGCTGCCCTATCCGTATTCGTACCGGTTCCCCCTTCCTGTAGAGAAGAAGGGCGACGAAGGCAAAGTCGTGCTGCGCTACCTTGAGCACCTCATCGAGGACGAACACTCTGGCCTTGATGACGTAGCCGCTATAATCGTCGAGCCCATTGAGGGCGAAGGCGGTTACATACTCCCACCGGAGGACTTCCTCCCCGGCCTGAGGGAGATAGCGGACAGGTCGCACATTCCCCTGATTGTCGACGAGGTGCAGACGGGATTCGGCAGAACCGGGAAGTTCTGGGGATGCGAACTGACAGGGACGACTCCAGACATCATGTGCGTTTCAAAGTCCGTCGGTGCCGGCATACCCCTGTCGCTGGTCGCCTACAAATCGGAATATGACGGGAGACTGAAGGAGGGCTTCCATCTTGGAACGTACAGAGGGAACCTGCTTGCTATGGCAGCCGGGTCAGCGTCTGTGGATTACATCAAAGATAACAGGATCCTGGAACGGGTCGCCAGGCTCGGGGCAAATGCGAAGAAGGAATTCGAGGGGACTGCATCCAAGTCAAAGTGCATCGGCGACGTGCGAGGGGTTGGTTTCATGATTGGAAATGAAGTTGTGGAATCGAAGCAGAGCAGGAAACCTTCCCGAACTCTCGCCGTAGAACTCAGGAAGCTTATGTTCGAGAGCGGCCTTCTCATGCATACGTGCGGCCACTACGGAAACGTCCTCAGATTCATGGCGCCATTAACTATTGAGGAGCCCCTCCTAAAGAACGGTCTTGAGATCTTTGAGCGAACCGTCCTCTCGCATGGATAGTAATTCCGTTCGCCCCCGGCTCGACCGAGCGTTCGACGGAGGGAGGACTATTGTCTCCTCTTGGCTTTCGTCATCCTTGCCGTAGGTGTTTTCTTAGGGGGCCAAGTCAGCTTCGGGTAATCGGGTTTGCCCCACTTCTGAGTGTATTCAGCCCAAGTCAATCCCCCTTTTGATGGTGAACTCTCAAACATCGACCACCAGTGGAAGTCACATAGGGGCCGCCCCTTCTTGTCCGTTAGCAGAGGACACGAGGACTTCGGTCCTATGAAATGGCCTGCTTCTGTCTCGATTCCGGACCTTTCACAAGAGTAGCAGTAGTCGACCATCTTGCTAGGCAACGTCCTCGACCTTCTTAATCTTGTTCCTCCAAAATCACGGGCCCTGTTGGCTACACTGCCCATCGAAGACAGCGTGCGCCGTGCGGGCTTAATCGGGTGAGCGCTGCCTGCCACGAGTGCTGGGATTGAAGTTCACATTGATTAGAATCGGACCAAATCGAGTTGCTCGGAACGAGATAATTCTGACTTATCACATCTCGTCGGAAAACCACGTAATTCGCACAATTCATAGGTAATCGGCACAAAATCCTATATTTGTGATGCAGGTCACCGAAAAACGGCGCGATAGGTATATTTACGGCGGGAAAGCATGTTTTTATACAAAGAAAGCCAATCCCACTGTCAGGGAGTGCGTTGTCCAGTACGTCGTCGGGTGTGAGTATACAGGACGAGGAAATTCCGTTCATTGCTGAGGTTATCAAAGGAGGTCGGCTGACGATACCTGAGGAGATCAGGACCCTAATGCGGATAGAGGAGGGGAACTATGTCTTGATACGGCTGAAGGTCGTCTCAAGGAAGCGTTTGGGGAAGAAAGCTCGCAGCAGATCTTCCAACGGAAACGGAGGAACGTGAGGAGGGAAGTTGCATGTCGTCGTCCACACAAACCCAGGATCCTGAAGTCACGCCTGCACTGCCAAAGATCGCCCTTCAGCCCAACGTAAGAAGCACGACGAAGACCGCAGCGCTTCACGAGGAAGCTTGCCGCCTCATTCCAGGGGGCTCTAGCTCGACCATTCGGTGGGCTTCCTACGAACCATACCCTATATTCATGAAGAGTGGCAACGGCTCAAAGATCATCGACGTAGATGGCAATTCCTACACGGACTATCTCCTGTCCTATGGCGCCCTGATCAACGGTCACGCTCACCCCAAGATTGTGGAAGCGATTAAACAGCAAGCCCAACTCGGAACGATGTTTGGAACTCCTAGCGAGGTCGAGGTCGACTTGGCGAAGAAGTTCAAGCAGTTCGTGCCGACGTCTGACATGGTTACGTTCGCGTCTGACGGCACCGATGCAACGCTAAACGCGGTCAGGATCGCCCGCGCTGCCACCGGGAAGGACGTGATTCTGAAGTTCGAGGGTCACTACCACGGCCAGCACGACTACGCAATGGTGAGCGTCGAAGCTCCTCCTGTGGTGGCAGGAATGGAGGAATACCCGAGGTCGCTTCCATACTCAGCCGGGATACCATCGATGATTATGGAGACAGTGGTGGTATCGCCTTGGAACAACGCAAAGGTGCTTGAAAGGATAATGAAGAGGCACGCGAACGAAATCGCAGCCATCATCACGGAGCCAATAATGGCAAACGCCGGCGTGATCCTTCCTCAGCAAGACTATTTGAAAACAGTCAAGGAAATCGCAGCATCGAACGATGCTCTCCTCATCTTCGATGAGGTAATCACAGGTTTCAGGGTCGCACCTGGCGGGGCCCAGCAGCTGTACGGTGTGACGCCTGACCTTTCGACCTGGGGGAAGGCGCTGGGAGGTGGACTTCCAGTCGCCGCGCTCTCCGGTAAGAAGGAGTACATGGATCTCATCCAACCTGGAAAAGTCTCATACGGAGGAACATACTTTGCCAATCCTCTTTCGCTCGCCGGAGCACTTGCGAACCTCGAGGTGTTGGCCGAGCACGATTACCGCGCACTCAAAGTCCTGAAGGAAAACACGGAGAAGCTAACGGGCGAACTCACCCAACTGGTCCAGAAGACCAAGCAGAAGGCATGCATACAAAGCGCGCCAGGAATGTTTACCCTCTCCTTCACTAAGCACCCGAAGATTACGAACTATCGTGAAAGTCTTCTTGCGGACTGGGACAAGTTCCGGACACTGCACCAGCTACTTCTGGACTACGGAATCTATCTCCACCCGGACAACTACGAAAGGGTCACGATATCGACTGTCCACACGGAGGAAGACATCACGCTGACTCTTCAGGGATTCGAAGAAGCATTCAAGCGACTAGCCTAGGCATCTCACATCCGCTGCACGACAGATGCGAGGAGAGTTCTCTCTGTCGGAAGGGAGTTGTCTTCGTCCGACTCTTCGAGAGGCTCCTACCCTGAGTGAATCGACGGGCGAACAAGTGGGTATGCTTCCAGTCCACTGTCGGTTTCTCCCTGTCTCGCATTCATGGAGCGTTGGGCCAAACGCGTAAATATGGTAAAGTGACGATTAGGAGACCTCAAGCCGCATTGAACATTCCTAGAGAGAGGGCAGTTTCAAGAATGATTCTCGGGATTATTGTAATAGTCGTGGTGCTGTTTGCGTCTGCTGGTGCGTACTATGGATTCATAGCAAACGGTGGGAAGAGTTCCACGAAGACGTCTCTCCAGGTCGATGAACCAAATGAGCCCGACACCTTGGATCCGGCTGTCTCGTACGAAACGTCTGGATGGGAAGTCATCGAACAGATCTACCAGGGCCTCATAACATGCAACGGTACTAGCTACACAACCTACGAGGGCGTTCTAGCCGAGTCGTGGATCGTGTCCAGCAGCGGCCTGAACTACACCTTCAACCTCAGACATGGCGTGACGTTCAGCAACGGTGACCCGTTCAATGCCTACGTCATGTGGTACTCCGTCTACAGGACGATAGTGATGAATCAGGCACCATCTTGGATCCTGGAGCAGAACCTTGCAGCGGGGAACGGACTGACTTTCAACGTGACGGATAGCATGTTGAATTCAATCAACTACGCTAATCCATCTGCAGCGGACTTGACCATCATGAACCGGACCGATCAGTCGGTCAGGGCATTGAACGCGTCAGTGATTCAATTCAACCTCGGTTGGGGCTACAACGGACCTGCGCCATACTCGGCCTTCCTAGCAACCCTCATTACCCCGATGGCGTTTGCTGTGGATCCCACTTTCGTGCACAGCCATGGAGGAGTGGTTGCATTAAGTCCGAACGACGATTTGACGACCACGACACTTGGGACCGGATTCTACAAGCTGCAGTCTTGGGTGATGGGGCAGAGTGTCAGCCTTGTGAGGAATCCCGATTATTGGGCGGCAAGCCTGCCCAAGTCTGAGTTGAACAACGCGATATCGCCTGCGATTCTCAACAACGTGGTCATCTATTACAAGGATGCACTAGCGAGCATAGGTGATCTCCGCTCAGGAGCGACACAGATGATTAGCGTTCCGGTAACCTACTATAACGTTACAAAAGGGGTGTCTGGCGTCACCACGACAGTTCTCCCCATCGTCTACGGCGCGGCAGCAGACGTGCACTACGTCTACATGGATACCGCGGCGTTTCCACTGTTCAAAAATCTCGACGTCAGAAAAGCGATTGCCCTTGCCATAAACTATTCCTACATCATACGCGTTGTGTTCGGCGGCCACGCAGGACAGTGGGTCGGACCTGTCCCTCCAGGCTTCCAATACTACAACGAATCGACAAAAGGACTGAGCCCGTATCAGTACGACCCAGTCCAAGCCGCAGTCTCCCTTGCCCAGGCTGGGTTCAGATCCTATCTGCCTAACGGAACGACGCTCAATTCGGGCGGGAAATCGTTCCCCTCGGTCGAGTTCCTGTTCGACTCTGACAACCCGACTGACCTCAATACTGCCCAGATTATCAGGTCCAATCTTGCATCAGTAGGCATACCAATCGTATTGACGTCACTCCCCTCCAGGGCGTACTCGACACTCATCTACTCATCGAGCAGCGATAACACAACGCTTGCGATGGGGCTGGGCTATTACAGCGAGGACTACACCGCAAGCATAGACTACGTCTATTACTTCACGAATACTAACCAGATTGGATCGAGCGCATACAACAATTCCGAGGTCATGAATTGGACCACCCAAGCAGCGACCGCAGTAGACAGCCCGACGATAGCAGCGGCCTTCAGAAACATAACTCGGAGCATGTACCAGAACTACACGGACATCTGGCTGTACGTGCCTCAACAGATGCCGGTCCATGTGAACTCCGTCACCGGCATGATCCCCAATCCGGCTGGGTCTGCCATGGGCTACTTCCTCTACTACAACACTATCAACTACACACGCTAATCCAGAGATAATAATGGTCTCGCTACGAGATTTCCTTCCATATCTCGGGAGGCGAATTGTGGGCGCCTTCGTCGTCCTGATTGGCGTAGCGCTGATAATCTTCTTCATATCACACGTCCTCAGCCCTGACCCTGCGCATCTGTGGGCGGGGGCGAGGGCCAGCAAATCGACAATAGCCCAGGTGGTGGTCCAATACCACCTCGACCAACCTTGGTATACCCAGGTCTACTACTTCTTGCAGTCATACGCCACTGGGAATTTCGGAACCGACCCGCAGACTCATCGCTCAATCCTTTCAGAGATACTCTTCTACTTCCCTAACACACTGGAGCTTGTTATTACCTGCATGATTCTCATCGTCGCCCTCGGAGTGGGACTCGGGTACATCGCGGGGATGCGCTTCGGGAGCAATACAGACAAGGCGATCAGAATCTTCTACCTCACCTGTTGGTCCTCTCCATACTATCTGGGAGGCATCCTCGCCGTGCTCATCTTCTCGAGCTACATTCCTCTCTTTCCTTCGGGCGGAATGAATTCGCAGACACTCGGATCCATCAGCTCGATTACGGGAATCTACGTTCTAGACGCCTTGCTTCAACTGAATGGTCAGGCCTTTCTCGATGGTCTTTACCATCTTGTCCTGCCAGCCACGGTTCTCGCGCTGCTCGAGTTCGGCATAATTGCGAGAATCATGCGATCATCGATTCTGGACATGAGGTGGTCCACACATGTGAAAGCGGCCAGGGCCAAAGGGTTGGAAGAGGGGGAGGTCAGACGGAATCATATCCTGAGGAATGCCCTGATTGACACGAACACGATGTTAGCGATAACGTTCGGGTTCCTGCTGTCTGGCACCATCGTGATCGAGCATATTTTCTCATGGCCGGGGGTAGGGGAGTTCACGTACAATGCAATAGTCGCGGTCAACTATCCTGTGTTGATACCATGCGTCCTTATCTTCACTGTAGGCGTGGTCATCGCCAACTTCGTTGCTGACATCTTCTATTCGCTATTAGACCCACGAATCGCGTTAGGTGAGGGGGGAGGGTCGGAGAGCTGAGCGCCGGAGTCACGAGCGTAAGGAAGCTTATCACTTCGAATGCACTTTCAATGTTCGGGCTCGTCACCGTTGTATTCTTCTTGATACTCACTGTCGGCCAGGCTGTGAGTTCCGGAAGGATACTCCCCTACAACGCGTACCAAATCTCCTCGCAGGCAAACGCTTCGCCCTCCCTCGCCCATTGGTTCGGCACGGATCTCCTCGGAAGAGACATGCTGTCGTGGATAATAACGGCTCTTCCGACCGACATAGGGATTCCAGTAATCACGGTCGCTGTTTCTGCAGCCATCGGGATCGTTCTGGGTACACTGGCTGCTTTCTTCAGAGGATGGCTGGACGAGGTCATAATGAGACTGACCGATATGTTCATGGCCTTTCCCCAGATGATCATGAGTCTGGCCATCGCAGCAACTCTCGGCCCTAGTCTCGTGAACGTCACCTTTTCTCTGATTGTCGTCTGGTGGCCGCCGTACGTCAGACTGGTGAGGGGAGCGGTGCTACAGGTGGCTGCAGAGGATTTCGTCTCCATCTCAAAGGCGTTGAACTCGTCTTTCTTCTACATTGTGAGCAAGGACGCGATTCCCAACGTCCTGCCCAGCGTCCTTGTCTATGCGACGACGGACGTAGGGACCGCTTTGCTGACGCTATCGACTCTCGGCTTCCTAAACGTGGGCATACCACCTGCCTCACCCGAGCTTGGTACGATGGTGTCAAATGTGGGCTACAACTTCTATCTCTACCCGTACCAGGTCATTATTCCTGCGGTGTTTGTAATGGTGATTGTGGCAGGGTTTAGCTTTCTCGGAGAAGGGATAAGGGAGTCGCTCGATGTGAGGCTCAGACCGCACATTCTCATGAGAAACAAGCCCGTAAAAGAACATGAAACCGAAGGACAGAAGAACGGGCCAATCTAGACTGTTCGTGGACCAGCGGGGCTATCAGGAAAGGCTCTGAGACGGCTTCTGCGAGTCGCGCCAGCCACGATTCTGACCTTCGGTGATCAATTCTGCCCGGGGAGGTGTTAGACTCGAGTTGTTTGGTCGGGCTTCGTAGAGGAAGCATGAGACTAGCTGACCGGCCCCGACGTCTATCGCGGGAGGAACCGCACTACACTTTTCGAAGGCGGACGGACACACGAAGCGGTACCGGCATCCTGTGGGGGCGGGTCGGTGTTCGGAAACGACAGTCTCCTGCAGCTGCGCTTTCTTGAGCGTAAGAACGTTCGAAATCAGCTTCTGTGTGTAGGGATGCTTCGGGCTGGTACAGACTACGCGAGTATCTCCAGTCTCTACGAGTCTCCCGTAGAATAGGACGCCGAGCCTGTGGCTGACGTACTTGATGACGTTGATGTCATGGGTGATGAATAGATAAGACATGTCGAGCTCCGACTTCAACTTCTTCAGGGTGTTTAACACCTGGGCCTGAATCGAGACGTCCAACGCGCTCGTTGGTTCGTCGAGTATCAATAGCTTCTTTGGGACTACAAGAGCCCTGGCCAGACTTATCCTCTGCCTCTGTCCACCGCTCAGCTCCCTAGGTCTACGGGGCAACAGGTCTTTCGTTACTCCTACGAGGCGGGTAATGAATTCGATCCTCTCGTCGTAGTCATCCTTGGGGATCGTTTTTGACGCTATCAACGCCTCGCTTATGACTTCTTTCACCGTGAGTCTTGGGTTCAGAGATCTGACCGGATCCTGGAATACTATGCCGACGTTCTGCCTGAGAAAGGCGATGTCCTTCCTACTTTTGTAGTCGATCTTCCGCCCCAGGAGCTTGACTGTCCCGGAGGTGGGCTTGTACAGCGCCACCAAGACCTTGGCCAAAGTGGACTTGCCCGAGCCCGTTTCCCCCGTCAATCCGAAAGTCTCATTTTCCTTTATCGAGAGCGAAACGTCGTCTAGGGCTTTCATCGGAGGAGACTTCCTCAGGAGGCTGGCCCTCCTTCTTGACCTGAAACTTACCGTCAGATGTTCAATCTCAAATAAACTGTCCACTTGTCTTATCGACCCTCCAACAAGCCGTGTATCTTGTTGCCGCGACTTCCTCCAAAGGAGGCTCCTCCTTCCTACAGATGTCTTTTGCAAAGGGACACCGGGGATTGAACTTGCAGCCGGTGGGAAGGTCTCTCAGGTCGGGTGGTTCACCGAGTTGAACGTGAAGTGGGGGCGCATCCTCGAATCCTTCGGGAACGGACGCGACTAGTGTGTTCGTGTAAGGATGGAGCGAGTGTTGGAGGACGTCAGGCGTCTCTCCTGCCTCCATCACCCTTCCCGCATACATGATGTACATCCTGTCGCAAATCTGGGAGGCTACAGTCAGATCATGCGTTATGTAGAGCAGCGTTGCACCTGTCTTTCTCTGAGCACTGAACATGCCAAGAATCCTGTTCTGGACGTATGCGTCGAGGCCGGTTGTTGGTTCGTCCGAGATCATTAACCTTGGCTTCTCGATAATTGACATCGAAATAGCTACCCTCTGCCGCATCCCGCCAGAGAGTTCGTGCGGATACTGCTCCAAGACTTCGTCCGGTTTGTCTATGCAGAGATTCTTCAGAAGTTCCGTCATGACCTGCTTCGAATCACCCTCACCTTTCTCTGCTGCTGGCGGACTCCCCCTCTTCCTCTGAACTTTGATGGCCTCTCCAATCTGCCTTTCGACCGTATAGACTGGGTTGAGTGAGTCAAGCGGCTCCTGGAAGACCATGTTGATTCCAGTGCCACGTATATCCACCAACTTGTCGGAAGAAAGTCCAAGCACGTCCTCGCCTTCAAAGATGATACTCCCGCTGGTTATTTGTGCGGGAGGCGAGTCGAGGAGCCCTAGAATCGCCAGTCCCAGCGTCGTCTTTCCTGAGCCACTCTCACCGACTAAGCCAATGACCTCACCCTTTTTGGCGCTCAGGGATACGTTGTTGAGGATTCGCACCCTGCCGTCAATCGAAACGAAATCGACAGTCAGGTTCTTCACCGTCAGTATGCTCTCCGTGTGGTCATGGGCCATCGACGAAATGGCGCCGGGCGAGGTGTTTGTTGTGCTGGGACCCGAAGGTGGTTCACCGTTGGCCTCCTGAACGAGACTACTGACCAACCAAGAAGACAGGTTGTGATTCGGCCATCACTATCGTATTAACTCTTTTTTTCCACGGCAAGACTCCCGGTGGCTTCTCAGACTCCTCGAGATCATCTGGACGACGATGGACGCTCTTTGCCCGAGTTGCGCTTGAGAGACCATCCATGCAGCTGCGGCTAGTTCCGCTGTTCGCCGAAATCCTTAACTCGAACAAAGGGTCTTGTGAGACTGAATCGTCATGCTTGCCGCTCAGCAAAAGATGCTGATTGGTGGAGACTGGGTTGCCGCACAGAGCGGTGAAACCTACGACGTTGTGAACCCGGCAACCGGGGAGGTCATCGGAAAGGTGCCGAAGGCGGGTCGAGAGGAGGCTTCCAGGGCGGTAGACGCAGCGAGGGAGGCCTTCGACCGAGGACCCTGGACCAGAATGACTCCCGCGGACAGGGCGAAGATCATCTGGAAGATAGCCGACCTGGTTGAACTGGACGTCGATAGACTGGCAATGATGGAGACTAACAATCAGGGGAAGACGATCAAGATGTCCCGCGATAATGATTTTCCGACAGGCATCGACAACATTAGGTTCTTCGCAGGAGCCTCTCGGAATCTTGAAGGGAAGGCTGCGTCCGAATACACCGGGCTTGGCACAACGATCTTCAGAAGGGAGCCCGTGGGCGTGGTATGTTGCATCACCCCATGGAATTACCCCTGGATGATGGCTGTCTGGAAAGCCGTCCCGGCGCTTGCCGCCGGCAATACGATAGTAATCAAGCCCGCAAGCGTAACCCCCCTGACGACACTCGAATTCGCGAGGATCATGGAAAAGGCGGGCGTCCCCAAGGGAGCTGTCAACGTTGTGACTGGACCCGGAGCGACCGTTGGAGAAGCGCTAGTAACGCACCCCGGCGTGGATGTGGTCGGTCTTACGGGAGACACGACTACAGGAAGCAGGATAATGGAACTCGCCTCACGTACGGTGAAGAGGCTACAGCTGGAGCTTGGGGGCAAGGCACCGTTCATCGTGCTTGAGGACGCGGATATTGATGCTGCAACCGAGGGCGCGGTTGTGGGCGGTTTTGTAAACGGCGGACAAGACTGCACTGCCGCCACGAGGATATACGTTCAAGAGAGCATCTACGGCGCCTTCGTCAAGAGATTTACCGAGAAGGTGAGCAAGATCAGGATAGGTGATCCCACCAGGCGGGACACGGACATGGGTCCTCTTGTGTCCGATGCACAACGCAAGAAGGTCGAAGAGATGGTCGGGATAGGCAAGAATGAAGGAGCCAAGCTAATCATGGGTGGAAAGCGTCCGGTCCTTGGAGGTCTCTTGAGCAGAGGGTTCTTCTATGAACCGACCATCTTTGCCGATGTGAGACAGGACATGAGAATCTGTCAGCAGGAGATATTCGGGCCTGTCATCTGCGTCTCTCAGATATCGACTTTCGAAGAGGGAATCGAGAAGGCGAACGACGTGGTCTACGGCCTCGCGGCCTCCGTTTGGACTAGGGACGTGAGCAAGGCGATGAGAGCAGGGGCACAGCTCAGGTTTGGGGACGTGTGGGTCAACGACCATCTTCCCCTTGCCTCGGAAATGCCTCACGGGGGTTTCAAACAGAGTGGTCATGGAAAGGATATGTCGGCGTATACGTTTGACGACTACACCCAAGTGAAATTTGTATACGTCGACACCACGGACGCGGTTCGGAAGCCCTGGTACTACACGGTCTACGGCGACTAGTGCACAGGGAGTCCCGGAAGGACGGTCCCGTTTGAACCAACAACGCGTGCTCTATTTGTGATATCGTCAGCTCAGATAGCCTCCAATACTTCCAGTGGCTGTGGACCAAATTGAACAAAACAGAGGGAAGGCGTGCTGTTGCACGCCTAGTTTCCTATTCCGTATTAGTTGCCTGTGAGAAGGTTGATGAGGAGCGATACGTTCGGGGTTCCCCAGCCAGTAGTCAGGTCGTAGCCCTTACCGGCCAGGAAGCCGTCCTCACCGCAGTACCCTGAGCAGATCGCGTTGTTCCCTTGGGTGATGTCGTGGAATGGAGATAGTGAACTGAAGATAGTGCCCAAAGCCCCGATTACGTATATTGAAGGGTTGACGAACCCTAGTGGTCGTCTGTTTGCCTGGTTGGCCAGAGCCATGATCCCCGCCCATGCGGGCGATGCTGCGCTGGTGCCACCGAACACGGCCCACCTGCCTAGGAATCCTAGGTAGGCCATCACTCCTCCGTAGACGGCCGAGTTGAATGACACGTCAGGGACCATTCTCCCGGTAGCTTTGACTGTGTTGCCCAGAAGAGTTGTGAACTTGTGGGGGGCGAGCAGTTGATACGAAGGCATACTGTAGAGCATGCTGATACCCCCTCCACTGGTGTCTCCTAGTCCGAGGACGAGGGCCTCATTCCATGTGCTCTCACCGCCGTAGCCGGTCGGGGAGCAGCTGGTAGGCTCACCTGGCCTTACGGCCGTGCCGCACCCATTGGCGCCGCCGTTGATTATGACAAGACCTGTGTTACAGGTCTGGTGAGCAGCGCAAGTGAAGGTGCCGCCTGGTCCAGGAGGTCCACCGTACGCTCCTCCGTAAGGAGAGCCCTGCGTTCCGCCAGCCGCAAGGACGAGTGGACTGGTTGCGGGGAATGAAGGAGTGAGCTCGGTGGTTCCGAGAACAAATGCGTCCTCATTCGCGCCCTCATCGCCTGTAGATGCTATGACGGTCCAGTGATTCGCCTTTGCAGTCTGGAACACTAGGTTCGGGAGGTTCAGAAGGGTGGGATCCCATGAAATGCAGTATGAGCTAGTGTTGTCTAGGGCGGTACACGTGGCCAGGTCGTCGGGTTCGCCGAAGCTCTGAGTCATTATGCTACCCTTGTATTGGGGCTGATTGACGACGGCTAGCTCTCCGCCATAGAGGCTGGTGTCGTAGCAGTCGTTTGCAACGAGCAAGACTATGTGGGCACCAGGTGCAAGCGAGTGGGCCATTGTGACGTCTAGCGTGGTCTCTTCTGCCCAGCCCGTCGCTCCGCATACGCCAGCGTTCGGGGCAGTCGAGAGGTCAGCAATGGTATTCACTGGGCAGATGTCAGTTGCCGCGCCAGTCCATGTTGGGCCACAGAGGATTGTGATTGTTGTAGAGGGCAACCCGAAAGCCGCATCATAGGTGTCGAGGTCGCTCTGAATCGTCGGGCTTCCGAACGCGTCGACGATGACAATCGTCGAGCCCGTTCCATCCAGACCGTGCCTACCCGTTGTGGACGGGAAGTTGTAGGCCTTCTTCAGGAAGTTGGGCGGATAACAAACGATGGTTCCCAAGGAGCCGCTATAGCAGAATGGCGACCCGCCGACCAGGCTGGGGTTGAATGAAGAGTCCAGAAGGGTCACAATAGGGCTAACGCTGGAAGTGTGCAGCACCGGGACTGCCGTGGGCTTCGGTATAGAAGATACGCTCGCAGCCGTTGGATTGACGAAGAAGAGCATGAGGAAGATTGCACTGAAAATAGGAAGGATTCTGAATCTTGATTGAATCAGATTCACGAATTTTCTTGGAAAGAGATTCCTGTGTCTTATAAAAAGCTGAACTGAGCGTAGGTCTGCTGTTCGGAACTTGGGCTTCAAGGTCCCGAATTGTTGAGCATCTATGATGACTAAACCCGATTAAGGGGAGCATTTGATTCATTCCAGTGGCAATTCCTCTCCGGAGGCTGGCCATGAACCGGATATCGAAGTTGTCGAGGCAGGATGAGGGCGATCAACAGATTCCTCGTCCACGGCAAGACATAAGATTGGGAGGTGCGAGCCGGGGAGGGTGCCGCGAGCGATAGCACCCTCTGACTTCGCCCACTATGCCCTGCTCTCCGAGCCGAGTTTCTCACCTGACGGCAGGAGAGTGGCGTTCTCGGCCCGGCGGGCCAACATGGATGACGACGCCTACGACTCGGACGTGTACGTGACCGACGTGCGGGGCTTGGCAAAGGACCGGTTCACCACCGGGAAGAAGGACTATGATCCCAAATGGTCCCCTGACGGCAGTTCGATCCTGTTCCTTTCCAGAAGACAGTTCGGCAAGGACGACAAGGGGAACGCCCTGTACGTCATCAGCGCTAAGGGAGGCGAGGCGAAGCTGCTCAACAAGTCGAAGGACGGCGTCGATAACCCTCAGTGGTCGCCCGATTCCAAGACGGTTTACTTCCTCTCCTACGTTGCAAAGAAGCAGAAGGACGACGTCAAGGTCATCAAGAGATTGACGTTCTGGTTCAACGGGCTCGGCTTCATCTCCAACAAGCGCAAACACATCTTCAGAGTGGACCTCGAGTCCGGCAAGGTCGCCCAAGTCACCAGAGGGGAGTTCGACGTCTCCGACTTCGCGATTTCGAACGACGGGAAGAGGATCGCCTACCTCGCTGCGGCGAATGATCTGAAACCATACATCTCGGATGTTTATTCGATCAACACCTCCGGGACGGGGAGGAGGAAACTGACGAAGTCCACCATGGAGATCGGGACCCTCACTTGGAGTCCAGACGACAGCCGCATCGCGATTTCGGGCGACGATCTGCCGTCGGGTTTCGCCTCCCACAGCCGCATCTGGACGATAGATCTCCGCACTCGCAGGACTTCAAGGGCCGAGGAGGTCGACAAGAACAAGGCCAACGGCCTCAATTCAGACGCCCGGGCGAGGTCGCACGGGCCCGGAAACGTCATCTGGGACGAAGATGGGATTTACTATGTGCAGGCTGACGGCGGCGCGGTCCACCTGTACAGAGTCAGACCTGGCAGAGAACCAGAGTTGATACTTGGCGGCGACAGAAGCATCGAAGGGTTCGACGTGAAGGACGGCAAGGTGGCATTTGTTGCAATGACCGCCGACCGCCTAGAGGAACTCTACCTGAAGTCGGGACGAGAAAAGGCGCTTTCGGCCCTGAACTCTGAAGTCTACAAAGAGCTGAAGGTCCTCTCGCCTGAGCACGTAGCATTCAAGGCGAGCGACGGCGAACTGATCGAGGGTTGGGTCCTGATACCAGAGGCGAGAGGAAGGGTACCGGGAGTTCTGTATGTCCACGGAGGGCCTAAGACGGCCTTCGGCCATTCGTACATGCACGAATTCCAAGCCTTTGCGGGGGCCGGGTACGCCGTGATTTACTTCAACCCGCGCGGAAGCGATGGCTACTCTGAGAAGTTCGCCGACATCAGGGGGCGATACGGCACGCGCGACTTCGAAGACCTGATGGAGGGCCTCGACTGGGTGCTGAAGAAGTATCCCCAGATTGAAGGCGAGAGACTAGGGATCGCGGGCGGCTCGTACGGCGGGTTCATGACCAACTGGGCCATCGGCCACACTAAGCGGTTCAGGGCCGCGGTCACAGACAGAAGCATATCGAGCTGGGCCAGCTTCTGGGGCACATCCGACATCGGTCCTTCCTTCACCGAAGACCAGATAGGGGGCGACCCGTGGAACTCTGAAGAGAAACTCAGAAACGATTCGCCTCTCAGTTACGCGCCCAATGTGGAAACGCCTCTGCTGATCGTGCATTCGATGGAAGACTACCGGTGCTGGATGGTAGAGGGGCTTGAGATCTTTACCGCTCTGAAGAAACGGGGCAAGGAGGTGGAGATGGTCCTTTTCCCCGGGGAGAACCACGACCTATCAAGGACCGGCAAGCCGAAGCACCGAACTTCTCGCCTCGGCCACTACATCCGTTGGTTCGACACGCACCTAAAGCGCAAGAACTAGGGACCTGCCGATGGAAGGTATCATGGTAGGGGTCTTCGGCACAGAACCGGAAGTCAAGAGCATCTTTGAATCCAGCATCGCGAAGAAGAGCGAGGCCGAGGGAATCTCCGTCTTTCATCGGGTTGATGGCGGCCACAGGTTCTCCCTTCTGGACACATCGGACTATCCCGACCGAGTCCAGGGATACGCCCGCATAGCATCGATCTCCGACCACGCGCTGTACCTGTTCCCAAGGTCAGGGAGGCTATCTTCGCCTGACGGCGAGCTCGCCGTACTCCTCGAATCTCTGGGTCTACCTGGGACCCTCGAGCTCGTGGATGGGTCAGTGAGTCCGGAAACTGCCGCTTCCGCGTTGAAGGGTACGACCGCGGCTTCGTACCGCGTCGAGGAAAGGACCTCGACGTCCTCGGCGATCGACCTGTCGTACACTAGGCCGAGGCAGGACTGGCCGTCAAAGGGCAGCCTGGTCTACATTGACCGGGCCTTCAGCGTGAAGGGCGTCGGGACGGTCGCACTCGGCTTCGTCCTCGCCGGGGGCATTTCAATTCACGATCAGCTGAGAGCAATCCCCGGACCAGATGATCTGAAGATCGACGTGAAGGGGATTCAGGTCAGAGAAAGTATATAATGTAGGGTATTCATGCCTCTGGTATGGCTCAGGACTTCAAAAACGGCAAAACAGTGATGGAAAAGTTCATGGCCGGGATGCCGAACAGCGTCTCGACCAGGGACGGCTACGGCAAGGGGCTGCAATACTTCCTGGCCTTCGCGGAGACCACGCCTGAGGAGTTCGCGGCCATGGAGGGCGCACAGGCGGGGAACCTCATCGAGGGGTATATCGCTCATCTGAACGAGAAGGTCAAGGCAAGGGAGCTGGCTCCGGGCACGGTGAGGACGCGCCTGAGCCCTGTCCGGCTTTTCGCATTGATGAACACTGACGCGCACGCGCCGCTGAAGGACATCAACTGGCCGCTGCTGATGAAACAGGTGCCCAAGGGAAGGCAGCACGCAGACGACAGGGCGCCCACCAGGGAGGAAGTGCGGACGCTCCTGAACCACACCCTGCCGAGGATGAAGGCCGCAATCTTGCTGATGTGCGGCTCTGGCCTCAGGTTGGGCGGGCTCGCTGGCCTGAACGTAGGTGACATAACGGAAGCGCCCGACGGGTCCGGGGCGGGCCGGGTCGTCGTCTATCGGGGCGAGCCGGAGTCTTACGTCACGTTCACCACTCCGGAGAGCATGAGGGCGATCAAGGAATATCTGGACTTCCGGAGGAAGCACGGCGAAGATGTCGGGCCATCTTCCCCGTTGCTCAGGGATGTTTTTGACACTCGCGGAGGGAAGGGGCGCGTCGGGTCGCCTAGGCGAGTCCCAGCGGACGTCATCGAGCAGGACATAGCGCGGCTCTGGGCCAGAGCAGGAGTCCGAGCGGGCAAGGCGGAGGGGCGAAGGCACCCGTTCAAGGCGGTCCACTCGTTCAGGAAGTATTACAAGACGGCCATGGAGAACGCGGGCGTAAAGCCAGTCTGCACGGAAGTGTTGATGGGCCATGAGGTCGGGATATCGGGTTCATACTACCGCCCCACGGAGGCTGATTTGCTCGCAGAGTTCTTGAAGGCCGTTCCTGACTTGAGCATCGGAGACGAAGAGCGCCAGCGGGCGGAGATGGGGGCTCTGGAGTCCAGACACGCGCAGGGGGTCGAACGCCTTGAACTGGCTGAATTGAAAAAGGACATTCAGGTCTCGACGCTCTCCTCTGAAGTCGAGCGGCTCAAGTCTGAGATACAGAGAAGGGAGGCCGCTGAAGCGGACAAGGACGAGACCGTGAAAGCCTTGCAGACTCAGGTTGAGGGCCTAGCAGACATCGTGCAGGAGTGGGGAAAGCAGATGGGTCGCAAAGTCTGGACGCGAAAGGACGGCTCTGCGTGGTTCAGTGAAAAAGACATGAAGGAAATGGGCGAGACATGATCCGCCTGACCATCACCATCACCGACGGCGAGACAGCCGAGACGGTTGAACGTCTGAGTCAGAAATTGGGCATTTCTGGCGCAGATGTTGTCACGCTGGCGATAGCGCACACTTAGAACCGTTCGGCCTCTAGTTTCTTCTTGCCGACTATGCCGTATTGTCGGCCTCAGCGATCTGAAGGGCCTTCTGCTTAAGGGCTGCGCGTATTCGCGTTTCATCTTTCCTCTTTTGTTTGAGCGCAGCGTCTAGGACTTGATGCAGTTGATATCTTATCCCGGTCCATTCGTCCTTGCTTTTGCCCTCCGGTAGTGTCTCGATGGTTGCCGACACGTCGCTGAGAGCATTCTGGAGCTTCGATACTATGGACTCATGGGCGGCCTGTGCAGGGTCTTGAATCTCGCCAGATTGAGGCGTCATATCAGTGTTAGGGAGCGCTGTTCGTTCGGGAGTCATGCCAGCCCTCACATAGGCCGCAATCAATCTTGACTCCTCTATCCCTATTCCGGTCTTTATCACAGTATCATCCTCCGGTCTATGTGAATCGGTCGGGGCACCACTCGCATACGCGGCTATGAGGGGTTTCATATCGCGTATTGTCTTCTTTGCCTTCTTGTAAAAATCGAGTTTATCGAGGGTCTTGGCGTTCTTCTGAATCTCTGCGAGTATGTTGTGTCCGGCCGAATAAAGAATCCGTGGGCGTCCGACGCTTAGGGGCGCTCTGTCCCTTTTGATCACGTCTGACTCTACCCAACCATGTAGACGCTGGTAAAGCGTGAATGTAGAACTTTCTGCACCCTTGGCCCATTCTTTAGCCATGAACGCGTCCGGATGCTTGACTAGGAAGTCTAGCAATCTGACATTTGCCGCTGCCATGTCTGCGTCTCTGTAGATTCTATTCTGCATACCCCCCCTTTATTTTGCCCGTTTTTAAAGCTTTAGTATTAGTTCCTATGCAGAAACTGCTAATGACAACGATGAAACGTGAAATCCTTCACCTTTGGTGAGGTGGTGCTAGAGGCTATGCCCATCGACCGAAGAACAGGCCGTCTTATCAGTGACTGGGAGGCGAACGCCCTTGCGCATGACGGCTATGTGAAAGAACGGAACGCTAGGCTGGAAGCTTTCGACTCACGGACGGGAATCTTCCGGCAAGACTTCAACAGCGCGGCAGCGGCAAAGCACCTCATCGATGAGATAGTCAACTCTAGGACGAGCGAGGAAGGCAAGGCGCTTACTCGTGCACACAGATTGCGAAGCGCGGAAGTCATCAGCGACCCTGCGTTTCTCCAGGGAGTCGAGACAGCTTGAGCGACTTAGGGCTGGTTGGAGTGCGCAACACTGAGGACTTCAAGAAGCTACAGAAAGAGCTTCAGAAGAAACTCGACGCGGTCTATACTTCGACAGCGAGTGATTCCCCATGAGCGCCTCCAGGCCAATAAGTGACCGTCTCAATAGAAGACAGATAGAGGGTAATTCAGACGCCGAAGGTGAAGGCGACGCGAAGACCGTTGCGCTTCGACGCGCCAAGCAAATCCTCTTGCAGAGTGGGGCAAAGTTCCCAAATGCAGATTCAGAGGCAGAAGCGCTCGCAGCCCTCGCGGTCGAATTCCTGAAGACTTCCATGAGCGAGTCTGTGAGGAGTCCCCCCAAACAAAGAGGCAAAGTCAACATGGATAACGTGATCAACCCAACCAAGACAGCTATGGCAGCGCCCGAAAATCGATGGATCGCTGAGCTAATCGGCAGCATCTATGACGTAGCTCCCAGATCAGTGCAGACTGCTTGGCGCGCGGATGCTCAGTTGAGCCCGTTTCTGAACAACAGGAGTAAAACCCGCTATGACTCAAGCACCAAGTAGCGCGAGAAAAGTCGTCTGGGAAACTCGCGCCGTCGAGGTCTACAGGGGGGTCGTGCCTGAAAGGGAAGGCAGACCACTCAGCAGGTTCCAGTCGAACGAAGTCTGCAAGGTCATCGACCCGTTAACGAATGAGCCCTGCAGCCTGAGGCTCATGGTCCAGAGGGTCAACAACACAGTATACCAGCTCGACAGGGGCGGCGTCGGAGGCGGGCAACTGGTTTACGACCAATCGGACTTTCGCCTCTATCACTATTGCTTGCGACACGGCCCGTTTCCTTGCGGCCCCCAGACCTGGCAGGCTGACGGCAGCCCAGGATTCAAGCGGATAGTGAGCAAGGAATGAGCACACACCCGAGATTCGGCACTAACACGGTGATGCTGTCCGGCTCCGCAGGGTTCGCCTATCCGGTCAAGGGTCAGGGCGTCCTGTTCGGGGTCTTTACCAGCATGGCGAGCGGGACGACAGCCCCGACAAGTGGGACCATCATGGTGATGGACGCCTGTTCGGGCGTGTCCAATCAGTCAGCAGCCAAGAGATTCTACTATTTCTCCTATGTCGGGACGGCGAGCGGATATCTCCCGCCCGACTTGACGGGAATCAACGCACCTTTCTTCTCAGGGCTCGCGGTCTATTCGACGGCTGTCTCCGGCGTCAACCTGACTCTGGTGTGGAAGCTGGGAGTATGACGTACTTGAAAGGGGAATATGATAGTGACAAGACAGGATCAGAGTAGTTTCGCGTTCACGGTCAAGCTGACCGCCCCGTCAGAAGAGGACATCGCGACCTTGCAAGAAGACTTGAAGATCACATTCCCTGGAATCTATTTCACGAGGACGACGCCCTCTAACGCTGGCCCTCAGTATTTCTGTTTCGGGAACGGCTCGCGGAGTCATGACGAGTGATGCCTAAGTCAGTCCGCCATGTCTGGAAGGCGAAACCCACGGGCTCGACCTATATGTCTCTCCCATTGGGTTGGATAAGGGACAAAGGCGTCGAAGAGACTGGCCGGGTAGAGGTCGAGTGGGACGAGAAACCGGACGGCGTTCTCGTGGTGAAGTTCGTCAAGAAACCCCTCTACAGCGGGCCGGAGCTGACCGCCTGATGGCGCTTCAGACAGTGAGGCGCCGAGTCTACATGACAGGCAAGGGCCTCAGCGTGATCCTCCCCGCTTCATGGGCGAAATCCAACGGAGTCGAAGAGACTACCATCCTAGAGCTGGTATTCGACGAAGGCCCCTTTCTCTCTGTGGGCAAGGCCCGACGCCAAGAAGAGGGAGCCGCGTTTTGAGTCGCTTCGAGGCTGCCTGCGGGACTGTGCGGGTCAGTAGGTCCGTCCACTTGTCAGGCGGGAACTGGGTAAAGCTGGAGGCTGATAGCAGCTATGACGACGCCGAACTTGATTCGTCGTTTGAAACGGTCGCGGCGGGGCTTGACGCGAGAATCCGAAAGGAACTCGCCGGAGGCGTTTCGGAGTGATGCAAGAACCCGAACTCACCTGTTCTCTCTCCAAGGTCGGGAAGGCAATCGTCCTTTACGTCGAGGGCATGGGGTCAGAGTCCTTCGAGTCCAAGAATTACGAATCCGACTTGGTCAACCTAGAGGCCCAGTTCAGTGAGTGGGGCGTCCCAGTCAGCAGCCCCTATTTTGAGAAATTGCATCACGACCTACAGGCGGTCCACGGAGGAGCCGGGGACGAACAGGCCGGAGACGAAAAAATTTCGGAGGGCAAGCCTGAAGACGCAGCCCAGCAGACGATATCTGACCTTCACCTAGCGACTCTCAGAGACACGGAGGAAATCCTGTACTACGATGGCGGAGTGTACAGGACCGGGGGCGAATCGATCATTCTGGAGCGGCTGGAGTCTTCGATAGACCCTTGCACGGGGAGGTTCACCCAAGAAGTTTTGGGCCATGTCAAGAGGCGGACCTACGCGAACAGGGAAGACTTCGACTCCGAGCCCTTCATCCTTAATCTTGCTAACGGACTCCTCAACATCGACACTCTTGAGTTCGGGCCTCACACCGAGGACTTTCTTTCCTTCGTCCAGCTCCCCGTCAGCTACGATCCGCTGGCCGACTGTCCGACAATCAAGAAGTTCCTTAATGAGGTGATGTACTCTGAGGACATCCCGCTCTTTCAGGAGTGGGCGGGCTATGTACTCTGGCGCGAATATCCGGCACAGAAGGCCCTGCTGTTCGAAGGCTCAGGCAACAACGGGAAGAGCACAGCCATCGGGATACTGAAGTCACTCCTAGGGGTAAAGAACATCAGCTCCCGCAGCCTTCAGGAACTGGAATACAACCGCTTCGCCAAGGCGGACCTTTACGGGAAGCTGGCGAACCTCTACGCTGACCTGTCGGACAGCGCCCTGAAGTCTGTCGGCACCTTCAAGATGCTGACAGGAGGCGACCCGCTGACGGCTGAGTACAAGTTCCGGAACGGGTTCAGCTTCCTCAACTATGCGAAGCTGATATTCTCGGCAAACAAGGTGCCGGAGGTCTTCGAGGACACCAACGCCTTCTTTAGAAGATGGACAATCGTGTCGTTCCCCAACTCGTTCGACGGGGACAAGGCAGACGCCGAACTGTCGAAGTCCCTGACGACCCCCGAAGAGCTGAGCGGGTTCCTGAACTGGGCCATAGAAGGGCTGAAGCGTCTCAGGTCCAACGGCTGGCGCTTTTCAAACTCCAAGAGCACGGAGGACACCAGGCTGGACTACATCCGCAGGAGTTCGCCTATGAAGGCGTTCCTAATGGATTGCACACTCCCCGACACTAGCGGCTCGGTGAGCAAGCAAGACCTGTACAGAGCCTTCTGTGAATACTGCACGATGTCGAAGCTCCCCCCAGTCACTCAGCAGACCTTCTTTCAGAATCTCCCCATGTACAATCAGAGCATAAGTCCGGTTAGGCTTGGCCCTAAGCGGGTTCACAGCTACCTAGGCCTGACCCTGAGGCCAAAAGAGGATTGGGGCACAGATGCGGACATTAAAATGGAGAATACCCCGGGAGTGTTGGGAGTGTTGGGAGTAGACAGCATCCAAGACTCCCAAGACTCCCAAGACTCCCAAGACTCCCACCCCTTTTCCCATTTTAATGTCAGCGGAGAGGGCGATGCTGTCCAACCTGTCCAGGGGTATTCCCACCTTGATGCTAGCGGGGAAACGACTGAGCAGCCGACAGCAGCAGACCTGGCCGAGACTCCTCCGCCCATCAGACAGACGGAGGAGTCCAGCCAGGGGGGGAACGCTTGACGAGCGTAAAGTGTCCGGCATGTGAAAGGCTGACTTTGATCGGTCACCCCAAGCGCATGAAGCGCCGCACCCATTGTTCCCATTGTGGCTGTAGTTTCGTGGTGAGCACAAGATGAAATGGAATCCCTTCAGGCGGAAGGGCAAGCCAATAAGCAGCGTGAAGGTCGTTGCCAGTTCGAGCACCCCGTCTCAAATCCTATACTTCGAGGTGTCAGTCTCAGCACCGGAGAACTACGCCGAACTGCTGGGAGCTGCCCAAGCCGCGATAGGGACGGGCGAAACCACGCCGAAGAGGGCGAAACCGAGTGGAGTGGGCTGACGGATGAGCGAAGACTGGGGAATCGACGGACCCCAGACGGAATCCGACCTGGAGAGAAAGAGACGGCAGTATGAGGCCGTAATGACGCTGACCGCGCTCAGTGACGCTCCGGTCCTGCAGGCAAAGTCCTCCGACTACGAACCCTCAAGACTGGAACCCTACGAGCTGCCCGCTGCACCGCCCCCCAAGGCCGACCCAGCCCTAGACATCTTCTTTCGCTACATGAAAGGGAGAACCAAGTGGGTCGGAACAGTAAACACCCTCATCGACGAACTAAGAACCTTCGACTCGTCCTTTCCGGACGTAGATAGCCGCAACTTCAGCCACAAGCTCAGCCAAGCATGGGGAATATCGGTCAAGCGAAGGCGAGAATCCAAGCGCTACGTCATGGAGATAGAGACGCTCCCCAGCCTGATAATACCTCAGGCCCCGATGAAAGACCCCTGGTGAAAAGAATCAGTTGCCTCCACCAAGCCTGCCCAAGGGGATCGACGAGATAGCTCGGAAGTTCAACGTAGACCCGAAGAACCTGAAGCGCTTCCGCTCAAAAGGAAGCAAGACCACCGACGTCCTCATGATCATCTACCGCAACGGCACCCCAGAAGAGCTGGTGTGCGTCAGATGCCGTCACCGCGTGCCCCTCATCCCTCCAGACGAAGCGACGGAAGACGAGATCAAATGGGGCCCCGACTTGATGGAATCCCACACCATGAACAGCCACAACGCGAAGCCTGAGTATTGGGCCAGCTATCCGGACGAAGTCGAGAAAATCCTAGCCCATGCCCTAGAGAGAAGGCTCCAAAGGGAAGACCGAGAGAACTTCAGCTCAGACTCGATGACTGACTGACCAAGTGACTCATCGAACCGATGGTTCATGGACATCCATTAGACATTTATTCGTGAAGCGTCGCGCGGGTGCTTGGACGACGGGACCATTCATGTGTCTCATTCAAAGTATTCGTTCATGGGATAAAATTCTGGCAAGCGACTGATCAGCTCATTTCGCTGGACCGCTCACCATTTCACCGGATGAACAGGCCCAGAGCATGACCATGCTCGGACCTGATGCCATCCTGATCCGATTGAGGATGAAAGTTCTGGAGCTGGCAGACTCAAACATCTAGCAGGATCGCCGAAACATGACTTACATAAGGTGAAGGGGATTTACTTCAATATCCGTCACAATCGTCAGATATCACGACGCCATTCTGCCATTTGTTGCATTAATTACTACAAATACTTCGAGAGTTTGTGGATTTTTACATACTACCCATGCAGACTCGAAACCGAACCGGACTAGGGGTATTGCCCTCTGTCTCCGAATCAACTTTCACGCTTATTACCGCCCCGCCTTGCTTATGACTTCATGATAGACGCGGTCAAGCCTTGGCAGAAAAGAGGGGGGAGTGGTTACTTTGCGGAAGGCGGATACGAATGTAACATATGCTCAGACGAAGAAAAGAAGACGCAATGTTGGGCGCGGCTCGACGTTCGCCGGAATTCGGACGGATTGGAAATGACAATCGCTACCTGTGAGAGGCATTATCCATTGATAGAGACAGGCAAGACCGGATACACTCTGCTAAGGCCGCGCTACTGACTGTCCGCCTTGGACTTGTCGAGTATGCCTTCGAGAGTTACTGAGACTTTCACTATTCCGGCAGCGGCATGAAACGCGAAGCGGACTAGGGGTATTCGGTTCTCCGGTCACGGGTTCACGGATGGGCCCCGGTCGGCATGGGCGGGACTGACGAGCGAATCAGGAGATAGGAGCGAATCCCACGACGAGCGTAAGCACTACTAGGGCGTTTGTCGCGTCGTTGCGTCCGCGGTCTTCGTCAGGTCGGGCAAGCGTCTTCTCGATTCCTTCCAGCTTTTCAAGCTCCCTTTTGACTTCGTCGAGTATGTCCCGGAGCTCTGACAGGCGGGTCAAGGGCGAAGCTCCTTTACTTGAAAGTGGGGAGTGGGGCTTGGGAGTGAACTGTGCAATCCGTCAGAGGTCAGCGCTTGACCCTTCTTTTCCAAGTCCCAGACGGCGCGCTCTGACAGGTAGAGCTCGACAAGGGCCAGGGCGTCTGGACTTAGGCGCATGACCAGGTCGGACTTCTCTTCGAGGCCGTCCGGGTCGGTCACTGTCATTATCTTTCGAACCCGTGGACCGCCATCATGTGGCGGCCTCTCAGCTCAGGCGTCCCCCTGGAGCGGCTGAACGCCTCCAGAAGACAGCACTCAGGGCAGGGGAGCATCTTTACTCGGATGATCGTCACTGTCTCACGCTCCACGACCGGACCTCCATGAGGCAGACCTCACAACATGGGTCGAAGACGTTGCGGTGGATATGGCGCTGATGGCTGTCCAGTTCCCGAAGGGAGAACTTGAGAGACAACCCAAAAAAAGGGAAGGGGCTACTCCGCCTAACTGCCTGTAGAGTAGCCTGTGATTGTGATGACGAACGGGGCAGCTCCCGCTGGAGCCGTCGCGCTTGCCGTGAGTGTGAGGTTGAGGGGGATTGTCCAGCCGTAGTTGCTGGGGCCTATCGGGTAGGGGGCGGGCTGACCGCCTCCGTTGAGGAACACGTAGCTCAGCGTCCCGACTGAGGCCGGGAGTGTGGAGGTCACGCTGTTAGAACGCAGCCACAGGGGCGCGCTTCCGGTGTTCTTGAGGCAGACCTGGACCGTCTGCGTCCCGCTGACGACCATCGAGCCGAAGCTCAGGGTCGAGATGGGCGTAGAACAGTCGATGGCGAAGACGGAATACTGGGGCGAGACGATGGTGACCGTCGCGTTCTGGTTCACTTGGTAGATGTAGGCCGCAGAGACGGCGACTGATGCTATGAGGGCGATTGCTAGGATCGCGCTTAGTTTGGATATCTTCCGCATGTTTTTCGCACCAGTGGTGCCGCAATCTGAGCGTATAAAGTCCCACAATCCCACAAGTTAAACTTGTGGTAAACAGTCCTTCACACAATCCCACAACCTAAGATTGTGTGATTAATGATAAAAGCAAGGACCGAGAGACGTGGGGTTGTGAGCGAAGAGGGGACGGCCTGGATAACGGTAAGGGTCAAGAAGGAACTGAGAAAGAAGCTAAAGCACTTGGCCGTAGAGAACGACACGCCGATGCAGAACGTGATCGACGAGGCCCTGCGCGAATACGTCAAGAAGAGGGAAAGGCAGCAGAGGGAGTGAGCGCTCAACGATCGAGGACAGACAAGAGTTCACAGAAGCACAGGTGCGGCTGATCAGGAAGCTCGTAAAGGAAGAGCTAGAGTCTCGCGGCCTGATGCCCTAGCTGCGTCCGTCGCGGTTGCTACCACAGAAATAGTCATTACTCCTAAAGTAGCGTCAAAAAGGCGAAATACCCGACAAAATGGCTAAACTTACAGGTCAACGACGTTGACGTGGAGTCTGCTGGGAGAGGAATCAGGGTGGGACTCTCACTGCGGGGGGTCGAGGCGAAGGACCTGGATAATAGCCATTGGCTGGATGACGGCTCCTTTGACCTGACCGACAGCCCCGCCTTCCGCATTGCGAAGTCCCCGTTCTACAGGCAAGAGGTCGTCGGACGCGACCTCCACATTCAGCTGCCGGGAGAAATGCTACCGACGAGCCTATCAGATGAAGACTCCGATCTCGTCAAGGCCTCTCTTCCGGTTCCAATACCAGTCTGGGAGGGCATGAGAGCCGCCCTCATCGACCTCAACGGGAAGGCACTGCGCGTAGTCGGGGGCGCGACCTTCATCCTTTAATCTAGGCCGGCTGAAAATGATCTAGATGTCACGCATGGAAGTCGCAACCTTCGGGAGCGGCTGCTTCTGGTGCTCGGAGGCGGTCTTCAGCGAATTGAAAGGAGTCGCAAGTGTGGAGTCTGGCTATTCAGGGGGGAAGGTCGTCAACCCGACGTATGAGCAGGTCTGCAGTGACGCTACAGGCCATGCCGAGGTGGCGCGGGTGACCTTCGACCCTGACTCTCTCTCATACAGGGAGTTGCTAGAGGTCTTCTTTTCTACGCACGACCCAACCACACCGGACAGGCAAGGCGCCGACGAGGGGTCGCAGTACAGGTCGGTGATTCTCTACCACGACGAAGGGCAGAGGAAGGCAGCGCAGGAGATGATTGCCGAGCTGACTAGGGAGAAGGCCTTCCGAAACCCGATCGTGACCGAAGTAGCGCCGTTCGAGGCGTTCTATCCTGCAGAAGACTACCACCGTGACTACTATAGGAGGAACTCGAGGCAACCTTACTGCCAGGTGGTGATTTCGCCCAAGTTGGCTAAGTTCAGGGCCCATTTCCAGACGAAACTCAAGAAGGCAACCCCGAACCTGAACTGAGCTGCGCAAGGGTGTCCTTGATTGGGGAACTACGTCGGGATAACCGGGACGCCGGGGACCGGCAAGAAGACGATTGCTCCGCTGGTCGCCTCCAAGATGGACCTCCCCTGCATCAGCCTCTACGACCAGGCGGTCCTGTCTAGACTGATCGAGAGAGGAGACGACGATGCCGAGGTGGACACATTCGCCCTAGGCAGATTCCTCGCGAAGTACGTGAGCGGGCCCGCCCTCATTCACGGCCATCTTCTGCCATACGTTCTCAGCGGGCGAGAGCTCAGGAAGGTCGCCGTCCTCAGGTGCGAGCCGATGGCATTGAGACGACGCCTCCTTGCGAGAGGGTATCAACCCAGGAAGGTCGTGGATAACGTCGAAGCGGAGCTGATCGGTGTCCTTTCAGCCGATTCTATCACTACGTTCGGCAGTATGAAGACGGGCGAGTTCGACACCACGGCGTCAGAACCGACCGCGGCAGCGAAGGCAATCTCAGATTTCCTAGGAGGAAGCCGAGAGCCTAGTCATGGGATTGACTGGACCTTCCGCTACGGTTCGGCAGCGAAGCTGAGGTCGCTGCTTTCAGTGCGTGGAACAAAGCTGACTTCGACGTGAATAAGATTTCTGACTCGGGGGCAGACACCTATCAGGGGCCATCAATCAGATCTATGGTCGTTCCACATCCTCTGGTATCTCCGTGATATCGAAGAGACTCGGCTTCCTGTAGAGTGCGCTTGCCGCCTCGTTGAAGACTCGCCTAGGACTTTCCTTGAAGCTCCGATTTGTGGCGCTCCAGCCGCACCCTACCAACCCACGTAACCGACCCTATCCCGGTAGTTGACCATCGACATCGAACGGATATATCAGACCCAGAGAGTCCAACCATCCATTGGCTGTCTACAGTCTGGTAAAGGGTGTCGAGGTTGAATACATCACAGCGGCAGGAAAGCCAGCGGTGAGACTGAGGTCAGGCGGTCCCATCAAGCATAGGGCGATCGACGGCGGCGCAGCGCAGCTCCTTTTTCATTGGGTCCAGGAGGGAAAGACCCAAGTCTGGAGGTTCGAACCATCGATGCCTGAACCAAGGCCGGTTCAGGCCGAGGAGACTCAAGAGGACGGGGCTCAGCTCCTCACAATGGCGCTCGACGAAATCCTCCCGGCCACGGGGGTCATCAAAGACCGCATGCAAGGGGTTATCGCGGCCCCGGCTGTCCACATCGACGTCCCATGGGGTCCTGACATCTGGATGTTCCTGATTCGCTCACCTTGGTTTCAGCTCAAACAACGAATCGACAGAGCCACTCTGTCAGTCGAGCATGAGTCAGGTCGGGCCGTCGCTTCGATAAGCCCGTCAGGGTCAGGGGGAATCTTGGTGGAGCTGTCGGTGTCAGGAACCTCTTTCAAGAAAGCCTCTGTCTCGGTCAGGAGGACGATCGGCCAGTTCACCTCTGACGAGCTGGTCGGAGAGGTGCAGACAGGGACGCAGACTTTCACTTGGGACCCCATTATGCGTAGCTTCGACCTCTGTCTCGTCACGCGCGCGACGATGAAAGAGTCTGATTTCGTGGATCTCATGCGTGGGCTGGGGGCCTCCGTTTCATCTGGTCTCTTCGGCGGAGGGGCGATGCAGGGCGATTTCGTGTTGTGCGACGGTCCGTCGATGGGGTACAGTGTGATTCTCGCTGGAGACTCAGGATTCCTAGAACATCCCCATGATGAAACCGGGTTCACGCTTACTTGGTAGTAAGCCTAAATCAAGCTTCTTTGGTGGCGCAGGTCGGACCTGAATGGATGCCTTCTATCTAGTCTGGGCTGTCTTCGTGGTCATCTTCGTGGTGGCAGTCGTAAGAATCGTAGCTGGGGTAATGAAGAGCAGGCCCCGGTCGATCCAGAGGCCAATCTCTGAATCGACTGCCTTCTCGCCGCCCCCGCCGCCGGACTCGGTGTTGGTCAAGTGTCAGTACTGCGGCACAACCCAGCCTTTCAGAGAACTATGCTCAAACTGTGGTGCCCCTCTGCCAAAACCAGGGTTCGCGCAATAACAGCCAGACGCGCCGTGCGACTTCACTAATCTCAATCCAAGTCTTCTCCGGCAGAGTCACGTGCTGAGCAAGAACGAATCCATACCTGATGCTGTGCGTCCCTACCTGGACCTCTCTTATGGACTAGCGAACTTGGTCTATCAAGTCAGCTCGCGAGACCTCTTTATAGCTGCTGCAACGCGTTATGTCACCGAGGATGGAACCTGACGAAGCCTGAGGAAGACGTGGTCCTGAAGGACGGCACCGTCGTTCGCATAAGACAAGCAAGGACCGACGACAGAGCGCGGCTGACAGACTTTCTGGCTGGATTGTCTCAAACTACGAAGAAATCACGCTTCCTTGGTCGTCCCAGCGCCAGGGGCAGCCTCGTCGACGGGTTTCTTCCCGAAGAGAAGCGGTTCAGTCTAGTCGGAGAACATGACCACTTCTTGATAGCACAGGCGGATTACACCATTTCAGGCACAGACAAGGTGGAGGTGGGTGTAATCGTCGCCGACGCCTACCAACGCAAGGGCCTGGGAACCGCACTTCTACGGAGACTTGCACAGACTGCCGCTGATTCCGGCGTAAGGGCGTTTGAGGTGACCCTGAGAGCAGAGGACTATTCAATCATGGACTACATCAGGGAACTTGGCTTTCCAATCCGGCCGAGCATCCTGCCAGGAAAGATCAGAGTGGTGTTCCCGACATCTGTGACTCACGCGGCGCTAGAAGCATTCGAGCAACGAGATGCCAAGACCACGGCCGCTGCCGTCGGACACTTCTTCAGGCCGAGGAGCATTGCGGTCATCGGCGCGTCCAGAGAGAAAGGCTCCATCGGCGGGGAACTCTTCAGGAACCTCATCGAAGCGGACTTCAACGGACCGGTCTACCCTGTGAACAAGAACGCCGCTGTCGTCCAATCGGTGGCTGCATACGGATCCGTGCTCGAGTGTCCGGGCCCAGTGGACCTCGCGTTCATCGTCGTCCCTGCAAGGTTTGTAACAAAAGTCGCTCGGGAGTGCGCCAAGAAGGGCGTGCACGCACTTGTCGTCATTTCATCCGGATTTGCCGAGACCGGAGCGGAGGGCGCAGCGCTTCAGAAGAAGCTTGTCAAGGTCTGCAGGGACTCCGGGGTGCGCATGATAGGCCCCAACTGCATGGGGATAATCAACACGGACCCCAAGGTGAGTCTCAACGGGCAGTTCTCACCTTATAGTGCGATTCCCGGAAGAATTGGCTTCTGGTCCCAGTCCGGAGCCCTCGGCATCGCGGTCATCGACCTTGCGGATAGGCTCGGCATCGGCCTGGCCGAGTTCGTTTCGGCCGGTAACAGGGCGGACGTGTCCGGAAACGACATCGTGCAATACTGGGAGAGCAACGACAGCATCGACGTCATCTTGCTTTACATCGAGTCGTTTGGGGATCCGAGAAGATTCGCCAGATTGGCCAAGAGGGTCACGAGGAAGAAGCCGATAGTGGCCGTAAAAAGCGGTCGCTCGGCCGCGGGCTTTCGGGCAACACAGTCTCACACTGGAGCTCTTGTGGCCGCCTCTGACGTCACAGTCGACGCCTTGTTCAGGGAGTCAGGCGTGATCAGGACTGACTCCTTGGACGAGATGTTCGATGTCGCCGCTCTTCTCTCGACGCAGCCGGTGCCCGAGGGAAACAGAGTGGCGATAATCACAAACGCGGGTGGCGCTGGAATCCTCGCCGCTGACGCTTGCGAGAGCATGGGGTTGAAGGTGCCTGAGTTGTCACAGCAGACCCAGAAGCGGCTCAGGAAGTTCCTCCTGCCCATAGCAAGCACGAAGAATCCGGTCGACATGAGCGGCGCAGCTACGCCCGTGGATTATGCGAGCGCGATCCAGGCCGTGGCGGTTGACGAGGGGGTCGACAGCCTGATTGTGATATTCATCCCTCCAATGGCGGAGAGGCAGGGGGAAGTCGCGTCCGAGATACTGCGGGGGGCGCGAGGAATGGACCGGAAGCTGCCAATCATAAGCACCTTCATGGCAAGCAAGGGTGTCTCCGGCGAGCTCTCTGACGGAACCATTCGCATCCCCTCGTACCCGTTTCCGGAGTTAGCCGTGCAGGCACTGGCGCGGGTCACCGATTACGGCAGTTGGCTGAGAAGCCCTCAGGGTGTCCGCCCGAACTTTGCAGTTAGAAGGAGCGAAGCCAGTGCAATCGTGGCCAGGGCTCTGGGCGCCAAGGAAGACTGGTTGAGTCCGGCGAGCACGGAGGCATTCCTGAAGTGCTATGGCATTTCAACCGTGAGGTCGATACAGGCCAGCGATCCGGAGCGGGCGGCCGAAGCAGCACGGACATTCCCTGGGAAGGTCGCCATCAAGGCAGTCGCACCGGGACTGCTTCACAAGACTGACGTGGGAGCCGTGAAAGTCGGACTCGCTGCCAGCGAAGTGGGGGAAGCTGCGAAAGAGATGTCGGACCGTCTTCGACAGAATGGCCTCGTGGTCAGCGGGTTTCTGGTTCAGGAGATGGTCTACGGTGCCGTCGAGATGTTCGTGGGCGTCACCCACGACCCGACCTTCGGGCCACTGATAGCCTGCGGGGCGGGCGGGACCCTCGTGGAAATGATCAAGGACGTCTCTGTCGGCCTCACCCCCCTGGCAAAGCAGGACGCGGAACGGATGGTCCACTCGCTGAAAACGTACCAGTTGCTCGAGGGCTACAGAGGAGCGTCGAAGTCCGATGTCGGAGCGCTCGAAGAAACCGTGCTTCGACTGGGCCAGATGGTGGAAGAGATCCCCGAAGTGGCAGAACTGGACCTTAATCCCCTCATGGTGCTCCAAGACGGGAAGGGAACGATGGTCGTAGATGCACGTATTCGCGTTTCCGAAAGATCATCACTTGCGCCTTGAGACCAGGACGAGGAGAAGAAGATGTCGACGGTCGGCATCACCTTCAGACTGGGTACGGAAAACGACTTACTGCGCGCGCGCAATTCGTGCAATCTAGAGGATGCCTAAGTTAAATACTGTGACGCTCCTTTCACTTACGGATGAAGCCGATTAGGAAGCAGTCCTTAGGGGTATACTACTCTCCGAAGGTGAAGACATTTCACATCGTGGTAAGACTCAAGGACGTCCCAGGAGCGCTCAGCAGTGTCCTAGAGATTCTGCGCGACCATGTGGATTTAGTGAACAGCATCAGCTACAGCTTGGAAGACGACGGTGCGATTTGGAGCGGCTTCGGGAAGTCGCTTTCGAAAGCCGAAACCGAACAGAATCTGAAGAAGCTAGTTAGGCGCTCGCCCTTGGTCCTCGAATGCCAAGTGAAGGGAAGTGACCACGGTTTGCTCATTGACACTTTCCATTCTGGAATCGAGGTTGCTCCGGACAGGCCGGCAGTCGTATTCCCACTCGTCGGGGTTACCCGGATTTACGACCACTTGGCAAGGATCCTAGGCAGCGGGGGTGAAACAATACTGTTCGAAGAGGGTTCTGCACTCGGCAGATCGAGTGGCCAGTACCTGAACAAAATGCTTGGTGACGTTTCCCTTGACTGGAAAGTCAAGGCACTCTTGGGCACGTACAGTGTGATTGGCTGGGGATCTGCAAGTTTGGAGGTCGAGAAGCCTGGTGCTCGATATAGGGTTGAGATCCAAGATTGCATGGAATGTGCCGGAATGGGGAAGGATAGAAAGGGGTGCAATCTTGTGAGAGGCACTCTCACAAACGCTGTTTCGACCCTCTCCGGCGGCAAATTTGAGAGTGAAGAGACCAAGTGCAGATTTCGAGGGAACCCCTTTTGTGAATTCTTCCTCTCCAGACAGGAAACCTAGGTAACAGCGGACACACACGCGCGCTCATGACAGCTTTCGAGTCGTCAGCGGTTGAGTTCTGAGTCTCTCTCGAAGACTAGGCCGAGAGAATAAAGATTCTTTCTTCACTAGGCGTGCGGCCGTCTTGTCAGCGCACGTTCTCAAGGTTCACGAGTGAGAGAATGCTCGAAAATGGCTTCCTGGAGAATTCAGCACTGCTAGTGATATGTTATGCCTATGTCCTGCTGGTCATCGCTGTTTCCGGAAGGCTAGATTCCTTTGGCGTATCTCGCAAATCAGCCCGCAAGTTTCTGCACATGATGATAGGGAACCTGCCGTTCCTCATTCCTTTCTTCACCTTCCACTCTTTTCCCATGAATTTCCCCTTCTTCGTCGCTGCACCTTTCATACTTGTGACCTTTCTTGCCACTCCTTACTCGCCCATGAAAGGACTGGGCAGGAAGCTCGGAGGCTTGAGCGGAATAACCGAGCAGGGTCACCAACTGGGGCTCGTTTTTTACGCCGTCTCCTACACTCTTCTTGCCCTCTTCTTTGCCGCCAAGCCCTATGTCATCGCTGCGGGAATACTGCCGATGGCCTATGGAGATGCTTCAGCGTCTATAGTTGGCGAGAGGCATGGAGTGAGACGATATCGCATTTTGGCAGACAAAAGTCTTGAAGGCTCGGTGGCCATGTTCGTCGTGAGCTTCCTCAGCGTCTCCGTCAGCTTACTCTTCTTCCACATCTTCTATTCCTTCGCCTTGCCCAGTCTTCTATTGGCTGCGCTTGGCGCCGCCTTCGTTGCCACTGCAGCTGAGGGGCTCACTCCACTTGGATTCGACAACGTAACGGTTCCGCTTCTGAGTGCTCTTGCCTTCTTGATCTTGGGAGGGGTGGCATAACTCGCGGCTGATAGTGATTGACGGCCTTGACGCGTCTGGAAAGAGCACGCAGGCTGACCTTCTCTCCAGATTCCTGTCTTCCGAAGGCAGGACCGTTTGCGTCCGCTCTCATCCCTCTGACGACAACTTCCTCGGCATCGAGGCTAGGCACTTCCTCGACTCCAGAGGAAGAAGTGCACACTTTGCCTCCGCCCTCTGCTTCATGCTCGACGCAATCCGCTCGGTCCTTGTTTACTCTTGGCAAAGGTATGACTACACCATCTTCGTCCGCTACTTGATGGGCACAGCCTACCTTCCATCTCCAATGCACAAGTTCGCCTACAGGTTCTTCGCGCTCTTGGTGCCCAAATCTGATTCGATGTTCTTCCTCGACACGACTCCTGAAGTTGCCTACCGGAGGATACGGGAGGGCCGCAAGACACGCGAAATGTTCGAGGAGATTAGTTCTCTCAGGGAAGTGAGGGCAAAGGGGCTGTCACTCGCCTCAATCGGCGCATGGACAGTCATCGACGCCGACGGAACTCCTTCAGAAGTTGAGCTCGAGATCCGCAAGCACCTTCGATTGAGGCAGAACCCGGAGGCGCTTCCCTCACATGCCGCCAAGGGAGCAGGATTCTAGCAACATGCAGGGTGGACTAGCCAAGTTGCGGAAGGAAGTCTTAGCAAAACCAGGCTCTTGCGAACCGACCGACCTATCGTGTCCGAGAACGGGCAAGGCTTCACAGACGCTGAGACCTCCCAAGAGTTAAAAGCTGCATGCAGACCCTGTCGATTTCCATTGAAACGGATTCCCGGCCTGGCGAAGGTGCGGGACATTCACGCCCCCATCTCTCCTGACGTAGTTTCGCTTGTGATGGCCATGGGCGCCGCGGGAGGGTTTCAGTCCAAGAACTTGGCCGAGGCAGCCGAGATCCTCAATTCGATGTATTCGAAGGAGGACTGCACCAAGTTCCTCTCTTTCCCGGCAGCGATAGTCGCCACGGGTGCCCGCGGGCTCCTGATTGACTTGGTGAGAGAAGGGATGGTCGACGCGATTATCACGGCGAGCGGAACCCTCGACCACGACATCTCGCGGACGCTTTCGGACTACTACCACGGAAGCTTCGAGATGGACGACGTCGCTCTCACCAAGGCCGGCTATCACCGGCTCGGGAACGTCTTGGTCCCCATCGAAAGCTATGGGCCTCTGATCGAGAAGAGGATGCAGGGGCTCCTTTCAAGGATGCAAGCCCGGGGAGCGACTTCGCCGACCACGGAGGAGCTATGCAGAGAGATCGGCAGAGATCTCGACTCCGAGAGGTCGCTCCTCTATTGGGCCCAGAAAAGAGGTGTCCCCGTGTTCGTACCCGGCATTATGGACGGCTCGGTAGGCAGCCAGATCTGGCTCTTCGCGGAGAAGCACCGCGACTTCAGGGTCGACGTCATCGGAGACGAACGCAGGCTGGCAGAGATTGTCTTCGCATCCAAGAAGTCGGGCGCCCTGGTGATAGGAGGCGGAATCACCAAGCACCACGCGATCTGGTGGAACCAGTTCAGGGGCGGGCTGGACTACGCATGTTACATAACGACGGCGGTGGAATACGACGGATCCCTGAGCGGTGCGCAGGTGCGCGAGGCGATTTCATGGGGAAAGGTCAAGGCGAAGGCGAAGAGGGTCAACCTCTATGCCGACGCGACCACCGTCCTGCCGCTGCTCGTGTCCTTTGCGCTCACGATGAAAGAGAAGAGGAGGGCCCAGTCTTGATTGCCGGCTGGAATGCCTCGTTCTACCGCGAAATCTAGCGAACTACGATGTCGAAATGGGGGCATCGGGGCCACTCGTTCCCCTTGCCGCCAACATGATGTAGAAACCGATCATTATCGCCAAGAGGATCGCTCCTACGACGCTAACCGAGAGAAAGGCGCTCTCCATCGTCCCGCTAGTAGTGACAGTGTCGACCGCAAGTGCCTGGCCGATCGCCTTCGGATATATGAGGGACTGAAGCGAGAATACTGTGATACACATCACTAGAATGAACACCGCCTTGTTGGCCACGATCTTCGTAGTCTTCGGCCACAGGTAGAGCAGCCCTGCAGCCAGGGTCAGAAGGACGGGGACGGTCATCCACCAGGTCAACAGCGCTGATGACATCAGGTAGTACGAAAGGACGGAGAGGGCGATTCCTGCAACGGTCAGGGGAAGGATCAACCTGCGGAGGGGGGCGAGATCGAAGAACGCTGGTGCAAGCCCAGCGCCGAGCAGCAGAGTTCCAAGGACGAAGACGAAGCTCCCGACTGTCGCCCAAGAGGCGGGGGAAAACGAGCCCGTGGCAAGATCTACGCCCTGGCCTCCCACCAAAGCAGACAGGAGGACTAGCAGCACGAGGCCCAGCACGATGGTCGACACTGCGTATGCCTTGTACAGCTTGACTTCGTCAAGCCAACGCTTCTTGATTATGAACTCCCCGAAGGCGATGGAGGCGTTCCTCGCAACAAAGAGAATCAAGAAGAAGGTCAGGAGTGGCGCGAAGAGCTCCGACACGGGAATCAGCAGGGTCGGATAGGCGAAATCGCCCGTCACCACCCAGAGGGCCCCGAAGGTTCCCGTAATCTCCCAGATCGGCACGATGTAATCTAAGACCCTCCTCTTCGTGGCTCCAAAGGCCGTCAGCAACAGCACTGCGCCCATTATCTCAGTAATGAGAAGAGTAGCGAACACAGCGAAGACGCCGTAATTCACCTCGAAAACCCAGTTGATGGGTCACACCTCCTTCTGATCGTCTGACTGTCTGAATATCCTCGCGTAGAAGTAGAAGCTGGCGGGAAGAATCAAGACGTAGAAGAGCATGATGAGAATCCCGGGAACGTATAGCGAATTGGAGAGATTGGCCGCCTGGTCCACTTGCATGACATTGTAGACGATCCATGGTTGTCGTCCAATCTCGTCCGTAGCCCAGCCCAGCAAGTAGACCAAGACCGCAACGATAGCAGCCGGGACTTGCAGGTAGAGAAAGAACTTGGACTCGTGAGGCCTCCTCTTCAGCAGCAAAGCCACGAGATAGAGGAAGAAGAACGCGCCCAAGGCCATCCCTCCAACTACCATCGCGTCGAAGGTGGTGTGGACCAGCAATGGTGGCCAGATCGAAGCGGAGTAAGTGCTGAGACCAGGCAGAGTCGTTATTCCCGTTTCAAGTTTCGCCAGGAACGACTGCGCTCCTGGTATGATAATTCCTCCTACGAATGTGGGAGGGATGCCATTTACAATGCCACCAAACAGCTTCTCCGGCAGGTTCGTGCCTGGGATTGGGTTCGCTTCGAGTGAGGCGAACTTCAGAGGCTGCGCGGTCAGAAGGGTCGATATCTCGTTCGCGCCAGTGATTCCAGAGAAGAGGATCATCACAACGCCTATGATGCCAAGGATCTTCAGGGCCTTCCCGAACATCTCCTTCTCGCCCGCGTCCCGCGACCGCAGGAACCAATAGGCGAAGAAAGAGCCAATGATAGTCGAACCGGCTAGGACCGTAGTCGGCAGGACGTGAAACACCTCCGAGACTGTGGAGGGCGTCAAGAACACCGCCCACGGCTGAACCCCCGAGACCAGCCCGCTGCTCTTGAAGGCCGCTATGTCGAAACCGTTAGGCGTGTTCATCCAGGCGTTCACCATTGTGATAAGCACGGCAGAGAGCAACGTGCCCGCAATTACGAAGATCGAGGCTGCCCAGTGAACGTACCTGTTTCTGAAAGAATCCCAGTAGTACACGTACAGCACAAGAGCCAGTATCTCAAGGAAGAACGCGAACATTTCGGAGTAGAACAGGATTATGACTCCTGTCTGCGAGACGAGAGTCATGAATGTGGGGAACAGCGTTACGAGCTCGACTGCCATGACGATTCCGCTCGCCGTGCCGATGCCGAACGATATGACGAAAACCTTGGTGAGCTTCCGTGCTAGTGTCTCGTAGACTTTGTCCCCTCTGCGGATTGAAATGAACTCGGCCGCCGAGATCAGGATGCTGAGGGAGACGCTGGTCGAGACCAGCAGGATGTGCGACCCTATGGTGAACGCGAAGAGGAACCTTACGAACGACGCCATCGTCGTCGAGTCGAGAATCAATCGGCTCTACGCGGGAGGATAGAGTCAGGGGAATAAAAAAGCGACGATTCACACAATGACGAGCAGAGGACCGACGGTCCCCAGAGTGCACGCCGAGGACTGAACGATTCTTAGAAAACGATCAGAGCGACGAGGAAGAGGGGTATGAAGACCAAGGAAATTGTGTTCAGCAGCTTGATCAGAATGTGCAGCGACGGCCCCGCCGTGTCCTTCCACGGGTCTCCCACGGTGTCTCCCACTACTGTCGCGGCATGTGTCGCCGTCCCCTTTCCTCCCAGGTTGCCAGCTTCGACATATTTCTTGGCGTTGTCCAAGGCCGCGCCTCCCCACATCATCATTATCGCCAGGGGGACCGCCGAAACGGTCGCACCTATGACGAGCGCTCCGACCGCGGCCCAACCCAAGACTACGCCTATCACGATTGGAGTTACCACGGCAATCAGGCCGGGTGTCACCATGAGGCGAAGGGCTGTGCGGGTAGAGATATCCACTGCCTTCGAATAGTCGGGCAATGTCGTTCCCTCCCTAAGACCAGGATTCTCCCTGAACTGTCTCCTGACTTCTTCAACCATCTTGTACGCGCCGATGCTCACTGCTTCTATCGCAGTTCCAGAGAAGAGGAACGGAAGCATCCCCCCAATCAGGACGCCTATCACCACCGCGGGGTGGTTGAGCGCTAGGTCGTTGCCGAGCTGGAGGAGCTGGGCCCCCAAAGCCGTGGCGGTCGCGGAATTTATTGTCGACAGGTTGACTATCTTTTCCTGATATCTGGCGACCTCTAACACAAATGCCTGGAAGAGGAGGAGCGAGGCCAGTGCGGCCGACCCCATAGCGTATCCCTTTGTGAGCGCTTTCGTCGTGTTTCCGAGAGCATCTAGCGGATCTAATCTTTCGCGCACTTCAGGAGGCGCACCCGACATCTCGGCGATCCCTCCGGCATTGTCCACGATCGGCCCCAGACCGTCCATGGTCAGTACGATGCCCGCGATCGACAGCATACCCATCGCCGCCATTGTCGTCCCGTAGACGCCACCCAGGAACGAACCACCCGAGAACAAGTTGTTGAGCTTCGCGAGCGCGGCGAACTTCTCGCCGAGCCCGAAGGAGATCAACAGAGCTGATGCGACAGTGATTACCGGAAGTCCAGTCGACATCATACCTGTGGCAGTTCCAGACATGACCGTCAACGCTGGTCCCGACTGCGAGCGTTCGGCAATCCTGATGACGGAACGAGACCCCGCGCCCGTGTAGTACTCAGTGTAAAAGACGATAAGGAGACCCGCTACAAGTCCTGACAGCACGCATCCATAGAGGGCGAGGGCGGCGAGTGCGCTCCCGTTGGGGGTGAGACCAGCGGGACCGAAGACGTACCAGATGGCCACAAAGACGAGAACCGCCGCGACGACGGCAGAGACCATCAGACCATCCCTAGTCGGCTTTATTGGGTTCTTGAACTTCTTCTCGTAAACCGCTACCACGAGCCCGACGAGTGTAGCTATAATCCCCAGCGACCTGACTATTAGGGGCATCGTGACGTAGTAGATGTCGACCTTCTGAAAGATGATAATCGAGACGATGAGACCAATGATCATCCCTCCCAGGTTCTCGGCGGTCAGAGATTCGAAGAGGTCGGCCCCCCTCCCCGCTTCATCGCCGACATTGTCCCCGACGTTGTCAGCGATCGTCGCCGGGTTCCGCGGATCGTCCTCTGGAAAGTTCTCCTCGACCTTTCCGACTAGGTCGGCTCCCACGTCAGCTGACTTTGTGAAGATACCGCCGCCCAGCTGGGCGAAGAGTGCGGCTAGAGAGGCACCAAAACCGAAACCCGCGAGAACTCCTGGGTCCCCGAATGCGGCGTACAGAAGTGACAGGCCAAGTAGGCTCATGCTTATGACGGCGAGACCGAGGGCGGCCCCTCCCATAGTGGCAACCTTGAGCGCTTCGTAGGTTGAATTCCCTGCCGCGGCGGTCGTTCTGACGTTCGCGTTCGTGGCGGAGTACATTGCGATGTACGCAGCGGTGAGGGAGAACGCGACTCCAAGAAGGAAACTCAGCGCGATTTCGGCGCCCATCGTGACGCCCATGAAGGTCGCTCCGAAGGCACCGACGATAACGACCGCGAGAACAACGGAGATTATTGCAATCGTCGTAAACTGGCGTTTCAGGTACGCGTTCGATCCCTGGCGTATAGCCTTCCAGACCCCGATCATCTTGTCGTTCCCCTTCGGATATCTTTGCACGGAGTGGACGAGCCAGATGGCCACCAGAACTCCAACAACGGCCATCGATGTCGTGAGCAGAAGTGGATTAAACGCCATGCGTATCCTGTTGCCGTTCAGGGCCATCGAAGAACGCATTATAAGTTATTCGAAATTTCTCCGTTGTTTCATTTTCGTGTGTGCTGCTCCTCTGGGCCTCGACAGAGAACCGGAAGGTGAGGGTGGGACTCGGACCCACGTGAATGCGCTCACTGACGGATTCCACTGCAGGCGCACGCGTAACCGCTCCGCCACCTCACCGCATTTGGGCCTCGCCCGTCTGAAGTAATTATGGGTTCTGGGAAGTCGACCATCGTGGCCCCCTCTCTAGCGACCGAATCCTTCCTTCATCAGCAAGAGGGGGACTACGAAGAGCGTGCTCAGCGCCGCGCTCCCGAGCCACGCCGAAGAGTAGCCGGCCACCTCGACCATGTACGAGTACAGGAGGGGCGGCCCGAACGACCCCAACAGTTGGATGCAGTTTACCCAAGCGATGGCGAGTCCGTCGTACTCCCGTTCTCCCTTATTGAGATCCCTTGCACCCGCGAACGCCGTGGTGTAGCCGAACCCCGCCGCGACGCCGCCAGCCACGGAGCACGCCAGCGCCGCCAGGGGGCTCGGAAAGGCTCCTATCAGCAGGGCCCCGCTGCTCGTCACGAGAGACGCGACTATCATCAGCTTCGGCCTGGCGGTCCTGTCGTAGAGCCTCCCGGCAATCAATGCCGTAAAGATTGGAAGAACAACTATCATGCTGGTTATTGCCTCCGCCGTCGAAGGAGACAGGCCGTACGCATTGACGAGGTAGTACCCCATGAAGGTCTGGATAATCACGTTCCCCACACCGAGGCCGAGAGTTCCGAGGCCCAGAAGGATCAGCTGCTTGTTCCCGAGGATGCTCGCCAAGGCCTTTGTCCTTACCATAAAGTCGGTCCTCCCTTCGTTCCTCGGAACGCAGAACAGCACCAACATCCCGGTCAAGACCCCGAGGCCCCCGCTGATGGCAAGGCTCGGGCGCCACCCGATGGTGGTCGCGATGACGATCCAGCCAAAAAGCCCGACGAGTCCCCCGGCATCGTAGGCGGAGTTGTAAAGACCAACCCCCAGCCCGGACCTGCCTCCCCTGAAGAGCCTCGCCATCAAGACGACCGCGGGAGCGAAGACCAGGGCCATTCCCGCGCCGACCACGAGCCTGAGCGCGGCGATTTCGGGCACCGACGAGGACACGGAAGTCCCCAAGACCGCAAAAGACGACACAAATGTTCCGAGCACCACCACCTTCTTCGGACCCCACCTGGCTGCGAGGAGTCCGCCCGGGACCTGTGCAAGACCGAGCCCGACGTAGAATAGAGAAGTCACCGACCCAAGCTCGCCGACGCCCGCCCCGAGATCCGGACCCATCAGGACGAAGATCGCTCCGACGTTGAGCCAGTTGACAGCGTAGACGATTCTAGTAACAACCAATGACACGACCGCGTTGAATTCCCGCTTGGAATTGGGCAACCGCAGCCCGCATTTTGGGCTCTGCCTATAATCGAATCGGCTCTCGGCTTTCCTTTCTTTGGAATTTGATTCCGGCTCTTCTGGCGCGTTAGGGCATGATTCTCGCCCCTAGGATGCAAATTGATGTGAAGTCGAGCGCCGCGTCTCCGAGCACCCGCTGTCGCACTTGCTCGGTTTCCAGAAAAGACAATTCGGAGACGGTAGTGTGAATCAATCGCTGGCGATTCTGGAAACTTCTAGGCTGCTTCCACCTTGCCCAAACGCCGTTTTGGGTGAAAAAACCCCATTTCGAGCCGCGATTGGTGGGTTTATATATCAATTCAGGCGAATCAGGCGCGAGGAAACTCGCAGTTGGTCACAGGATACTGCGTCTACGAGAAGAAGAAGAACAGGGAGATCAAGAACCCCAAGCAAATCAAACTGAAGAATGGCAGGCCGGCCATCAAGGGCACCTGTGCCTCATGTGGCAAGGCAATCTTCAGAATCGGTAAGCTCACGAAGTAGTTCGCAATCTCCCTCTCCTTTTTATTTTCCGGTGATTCCAGGGGTCATTACCGAACTTGTTGAAGCTCTACAACAGCTTGGGCAGGAGCCTACAGACGTTCAAGCCGATCAATGAAGGTGAGGTCAGGATGTACACGTGCGGTCCTACGGTGTGGAGCTACGCGCACGTGGGGAACCTGAGGACTTTCGCGTTCGAGGACATGCTGAAGAGATACCTGAAGTTCAAGGGATACAGGGTCACCCACGTGATGAACATCACGGACGTTGAGGACAAGATAATCAACGGCATGAAGGCCTCGGGCAAGACGCTCAAGGAGCTTTCTTCGTTCTACGAAGAAGCGTTCATGGAGGACCTCGATTCGCTCGGCATAGAAAGGGCGGACGCCTATCCGAGGGCTACGGAGAACATCGGAGAGATGGTCTCTCTGGTCAAGGCTCTGCAGAGCAAGGGGTACGCCTACGCAGCGCCAGACGGCTCAATCTACTTTCACGTCTCGAAGTTCAAGAGGTACGGGGCGCTGTCGGGGGTGAAGCTGGAGACCGCCAAGAAGGGCGCCAGGGTCTCCCAGGATCACTACGAGGAGAAGATGGAGGCGGTCGACTTCGCCCTGTGGAAGGCTTGGGACTCCGACGACCTCGACGTCTTCTGGGAGAACGAGCTCGGCAAGGGGCGGCCGGGGTGGTCCCTCGAATGTTCCGCGATGTCGATGAAGTACCTCGGCGAGTCCTTCGACATTCACACCGGCGCGATAGACAACAGGTTCCCGCACCACGAGAACGAGATCGCCCAGTCCGAGGCCGCGACCGGCAAGAAGTTCGTCAACTACTGGCTGCACGCGGATTTCCTCAACTTCAAAGGCGAAGAGATGCACAAGTCCGTTGGGAACGTGGTCAATCTCCGCGACCTTATCAAACAGGGCTGGGACCCGCTCACGATCCGCCTGTTCTTCTTCTGCGCGCGCTACAGGGACACAATCGACCTCACGGAGACCGCCCTGGAACAGGCGCGGTCCCAGAGACAGCGCCTCCAGGACTTTGTGGACCGGCTGAAGTCAGTGCCCCACACCGCTTCTTCGGAGGGCGACCTGGCAGGAGACCTCCTGTCTGCTTTTGAGGCCGCCATGGACGACGACCTGAATACGCCTGAGGCCCTGGCTTCCATCTTCACCTTTGTCAAGAAGGCGAACGCCCTGCTCGACGCCGGGGAATTGGGGAGCGACGCCGCCGGCTCCCTCCTGAAGGCCTTGCAGAGAATCAACTCCGTCTTGGGCATCATCAAGTTCGAAAAAGAGGCGCTTCCGCCCGACCTGGCTGCCTTGGTCGAACGCAGGGACGCCGCGAGGAGGAGGCACGACTATGCAGAGTCCGACAGAATCAGGGACATGCTGCTCGCACGAGGGATAGCAGTCGAGGACACGTCGACGGGGACGAGGTGGAAACGGATGGCCGGTGGTTAAGGGTCCGAGTCCACTAGCTCAACTTCGGTCAATCCTCTTGATATTATGCGGATAGTGCCTGCCTCGGAATCATGGGCACCACCGTCGAGGCGCTTCCGGGCAGGACCCCGGGGTTCCGTGCTTCAGCCATCAAGAAGCCCCTGGTCCTGCGGATGCGCGACTACAGGATTCTTCTTGACCCGGACGGCTCTCTGAGGTCATTCGATTCACTCCCGGAGCGCCGGGCCGTCTTCGGGTTCGAACGCCTCTCGATTTACAAGGTCCAGGCAGGTGTCGTCGTCCAGGGGCAGAGGCCCGACTGGGTGATACGCGTCACACCGCGCCAGGCTCAGCTGGCCGGCAAGGTTTTTGACGCCATCGAAGTCGCGGAGTCGGTCGAGTTCTTTCAGGGGGCCTCTTCCGGCTATCTGAGAAGGGTGAAGCTGAAGAACGCCGGAACCGCCCAGGTCACTCTCAGACTGATCGACGTCCTGGACCCCACTGCCTCCCAGCTGAGCGAGGTCTCGATGGGGTGGGGTGCCCTCGGGGTCAACGCCTTCAACAGGGGGAGCCACGTGGCCATGGACGAGGTCTCTGACCTCCCGAGCGCCCGGGTGGTAGGTTCTCTCCCGTCTCCGAAGAAACTCTTCATGACGACCGACAGGGCGAGGGTTCGCGACTTGATCAGTGCAGGGGAGCTCGGCGAACCCACGGCCGGCACGTCGGGTCAGGTGATAATCCTCACGCTCCACGAGCTGGATCTTGCTCCATCAGAGACAAAGAGCGTCACGTTCGTTTCAATCTACAATCCGGCAAAGCTCGAAGAGGCTCTCTCTGACTTCGGCCGTATTCAGGAAGATTGGAAGCCACTCCACCGGCAGGGTCCGATTATCGCGGCGTCGAGTCCTTCATTGACCGAGTCCGCAACTTGGGCGATAGCTGCACTGGAGAGCGCAAGACACGAGAGCGACGGTCTCGACAGATTTGAGCTGCTGAAAGCCCTCTCGTTCGTCGACAGGGAGGGGGCACTCTCGGTCATCGAGGGCGCAAGGCGCCTCCTTCGCAGGGACGGCTCGATGCCTCACTCCTCGGACCAGACGGAGTCTGGGTCCCTTGAATCGGCGCTGCTGCTTCAGGCCGTTTCTGCCCACCTGCTCTTGGCACGAGACAAGAAGCTGACCAGGTCCCTGTACCCACTAGTGAAGAAACTCGCTTCCTTCCTGATGGCCTCCTCAAAGGAGTATACGCTGAGGACAGAGCCGGCCCTCCCCCAGGGTTGGCGCAGATCACTGGGGCGCGGATATCCCGCTGGGGAGATACCTGAAATCTCTCTTGCGGCCGCTGGCGGGCTCGCTGGAGCCGCCCAGGTCGCCAGGCAAGTTGCGAAGACCGACGACGCAGGAAGGTTCCGTGAAAGGGCAGAGATGCTTGCCGAGATGGTCCGGAAGAGACTGGTCGACGAACGGGGCTTCCTCTCGCTCTGCCTCGAACCTTCAGGGAGGCTCAGGGGAGACGAGACTATCGACATGGCCGTGGCCGCTTACAGGCACGGGTTCCTCGCCTCGGCCGAGCAAGCCGCAGTCCACAGGCTCCTGGAGAAGGACTTCGAGACTCCATATGGACCTAGGACGGTCCCGAACTCCAACCGGCTGTACTTCAACTCAAGCTACGGCCAGGGACAGCTGGGCGGATTCTGGACCCGGGCTGCGCTCGCCCACGCGCTCTTGTGCTACAGAGTCGGCCTCGCTGGAATCGGGAGCCTGTCGTTGGAAAAGGTAGCCAATCTCGCGGCCGAGGACTGCGTCAGGCTCGGCGGATCTCCGGGCGAGTTCCCCTACTGGGTCGACGTGGAGGGCCGGGAGGCGCACGGTGAGGACAGCGACCCGGTCGCGGCCGCCAGGCTAATCGAGGGACTCTTGGAAGGCGAGCTAGGACTCGAGTTCGCGGCCGCCACAGTGTCATTCTCTCCTGCTCTCTCTTCGAGTCTGAAGTGGGTCCTCGCTTCGGAAGTCTGGGCGGGCGAACCGGTCACCATCTTCGTGGGCAGAGGAGGCGGAAGAGCTCACGCCTTCGCTTCAGGTTCGCGTTTGGAAGTCAAGCACGGCATCAGGTTCGCAAAGGCTGAACTCTTGGAAATGCCGGTCAGGGGGCTCTACGGCGTCTCGCTTCACGGTCCAGGCCAGGCAATATGCCTCGGCAATTCGTCCGTGGTCCCCGCGCGGACTCCGGTGAACTTCGCTCCGCGGGCACCGGAGCTCTCAAAACGCCTCACCACGCCCCTCGAAGAGTACGATCGAGCCAGCGGGTCATGGGTCAAGGCCTCCACCCTGCGCGTCTTCCCGACCATGAGCTTCGAGACCTCCCTTGGTCCCGGCGAATGGAAGGCCTTTAGGGTCTCGACACCTTAATAATCGAAGTCGTCCCTCGGCGCGGAGAGTTGGGGGACGTCAAGGTCTCGTCGAACAGTGGGATTCAGGTCGACGTCGGGGAGACCCGCTTTGTCCTGGACCCCAAGGCCGCGGTCCGCGCTGACTACACCTTCGTTTCCCACGCTCACATAGACCACATGCACAACCCGGCCCGGAACGAGAGAATCATCGCATCGGAGGAGACAGGCGACCTGGCAAGGGCCCGTGGCTACGACCTAGGCGATACCACTGAGGAGGCGGAGGGCGTGGAGCTCCTCGACTCAGGCCACATACTCGGTTCGCGCGCCATCAAGATTGCCGACGAGGTCTTCTACACGGGGGACGCCTCGGGCAGGGAGAGGGCCTTCCTGGGCAAGTGCAGGACAAGGAGAGCGCGGATTCTGATAATGGAGACGACCTACGGCAGCCCGGAGTATATCTTTCCCCAGACCGCGAAGCTAGTCCGAGAGGTGAACGGATTGATAGGGTCGGCCTTCGACCGCGGAAGGCCGGTAGTCCTGATGGGTTACCCACTTGGCAAGGCGCAGCTCCTCGCGTACTATTTCTCCAGCTGGGAGCCTCTCTTCTTCCATGACAGCGTGGCGGCCATGAACAAGATACACGTCGACCACGGGGTCCCGCTGAAGGCCGGGCGCGGGTTCAACCCCTCAGAGGACGCCGACAGGCTGCCCAGCGGACCCTGGGTGATGGTCGCCCCGATGTCGAGCGGCAGGAGCCGCCTCATGTCACACCTCAGAAGCAAGTATGGAGCCATCCTCGCCGCGTTCAGCGGTTGGGCGATCAAGGGAGGGTACAGCAGTTCTCTGGACGCGGACTACTCGTTCCCTCTCAGCGACCACTGCGACTACTCCGAGCTGATTAAGCTCGTGGAAGCCGTCTCTCCGGAGATAGTGTACACGACGCACGGGTTCGCGGCCGAGTTCGCGAGCGACCTCCGCAGAATGGGTTTCTCGGCCAGGACACTGTCGGCATATCAGTCGTCACTCTCCGATTACGTGAAGGGCGACTAGACCCCATCAAGCGCGCACTAAGCTCCACTAGCTCACGTCGAGGAAGACAGGCCTCCCGTCGAGGTCGGCCTCCGACCACTTCCTTCCTTCCGAGCGGTCTTTCAGCAGCTCCACCTTCCTCACCCTCACGAGGAACGCTATCTCCTTGATCATAGGTTCGAGCAGGACCAGGTCTTCCACTTCCAGGCCGGCGACGGCAGCCGACCCAAGCATCTCTGTCGGGACGAATTCCCTTTCCTTCCTAAGGGCCTGAAGTCTTCTCGATATGTCCCTCACCAACCCCTCCGCCATCAGCTTGTCGTCTCTCTCCTTGTGGATGGCGACGAAGACACCCCCCTTCTCCCCGACTTCGTACCCGTCTTGGGGCACGACCTCGAGCTCATAAGCTGCGGACGGAACATCTACTTCACCAGACTTCGTCCTGACCTTAACCGGCCTGCCGGATTGGTACGCCGCCACCGCCGGAGCCCCCTCGAGCGGTCTTGCTGCGGCGAGGATCTCCCTTGTCCTCTCCCTGAAGAGCGCGCCGACCCGAACCCCATTGAGCTTCATCGAGAACCTGGCGGGGAATCTAGACGCCGACCCTGAAACTGCGACGGCCTTGACGTTGCAAAGCTTCGCGATCGTCGCCGTCGCGCCCCCCGCTAGCTTTGCTGAACCGGCGGGCACCAAGAGTTGCACTGATCCTAGGGGCCACCTTCTCTTCAGCCTTGCCCGCATCCTGGCTGAGTTACATGCTTCCTCAACACTCAGGGCGAAGTCCACGGTCGCTTCAGCGCTACCGCCTGTCCTAGGTCCTGCGACTGGACCGTACCCTGTTCCAATCAAAGGCGTCTGCCACTTCCGCTTTGCGAAGATCTCCTGGAAGAGGAACTCGGTCGCAAACGGTGCGATTGGATGGAGGAGTTCGTCTGCCGACCTCATGACGTGGCCAAGCACCGCGTAGATCGCTAGGCGCCTTCCCCTCTCCTTGGGGTCGTCTTTCCAGAGTTCATTCCTTACGAGTCTCACGTAGGTCTGGCTGACGTGGGTGATGAGCAGTTCTTCGAGGCTCTTGGCGGCTTCGTTGTACCTTCCCTCTCGGTAGGCCGAGCGGACCCCCGACCTGCAGGCCTCCAGCTTGGAGAGGAGCCACCGGTCGACGAGTGTGAGGAGGCGCCTCTGGGAAGCCCACGCCAGAGTGTTCTTACGGGCGTCGTACCCGTCGACCCTTCCGTTCTGGGACAGGTAGACGTGGAGGTGATACAGGGTGTTCAGGACCTGGTAGGGCCTGCCTCCCATCTCCTTCAGGTCTAGGCTGACGGCGTCAACAGGTGAGCTCTTCCAGATGACGTAGAACCTGGAGACGTCTACCGAGTAGTTGCGGAGAACCTCGAGCCCTTGGAGCACGTTTCCGAGGCTCTTGCTCATCTTCCTTCCCTGATCGTCGAGGACGAGCCCCTGGAATAGGAAGGCCCTGTAGGGGGCCACGGGCTTCCCGGACAGAATCACGTTGAGCACAAGGAGGTTGTAGGCCCATCCCCTGGTCTGGTCAATCGCTTCGGTCAGGAACTCGACCGGGACAAGCCTCCTATACTCGGCGTCCGTAAATGACGCGAAGGGCGAGGACCCACTGTTGTGCCAGGCGTCCAGGACGAAGGGCTCCCTAAGCGCCCTGCCTCCGCACTTCGGGCACTTCAGGACGACCCTGTCAACCCACGGCCTATGAAGTTCGAAGGACGGGCCGTCGGGGAGCTCAGCTGCGAGCTCGACTATCTTCTTCCTTGAGAACGCGCCTACCTTCTCTCCGCAGTCTCCGCAGACCCAGACCGGGAGCGGCGTCCCCCAGACCCTTTCTCTTGTGATGCACCACGGTGGTGACTCTGCGATGAACGAGAGGAATCTGTTCTTCGGGGGTTCGAAGAAATATTCGACCTTCTCTGCTGCCTGTAGAAGCTGGTCCTGTATCCTGTCGACCCAGTAGAAGTACTCTCTACGGGCCAACCAGACCAGCCTGTGCCCTGATCTCCAGCAGACCGGGTATTCGTGCATCAGTTTCCCCACCGATATCAGGGCCCCCTTCTCCTTCAGGCTCTCGACGACAACGGCGTCAGCGTCCCTCGCGAAGAGCCCCGAGAAACGCCCGGCGTCGCTCGTGAACTTCACCTGGTCGTCGAAGGGCGCGAAGACAGGAATTCCGCGCTTCGTGGCTACAGCGAAGTCGTCCTCGCCGTTCGCTGGCGAGATGTGAACGAGGCCTGTCCCTGTTGTGGTGTCGACAAACTCCTCGGCGACGACCCTGTGGACTTTGGGCTTGAACTCGGCACTCCGCAGTCCTGGGATCAGGTCGACCAGAGGGTGTACGTACGACATGCCCTCCAGCTCCCTTCCTTTCGCCTTCCTCGAGACCTCGCCGAATTGGATCCCGAGCTCTTTGGAGAGGGCCTCTTTCCTTTCCGAGCCGACCACCCAGGTCTCCCCGCCGACCTTCACGTACTCGTAGTCGGAGTCGGGCTTGACGCCCACGAGCTCGTCGGTGACGACCGTGAATGGCATCGTCGTCCAGAGCGCCAGATAGGCGCCGTCTTCGGTCCTGACCTTGTAGTACAGGCTCGGGTCCTGCAGCTGCTCGTACCCTCCCTCGACCACCTCGGCGTGGCTCAGCGCAGTCTGGCAGCTCGGGCAGTACGGGACCACCTTGAAGCCTTCACCGAGGAGCCCGCCGTTCCACGCGGTCTCGAGGTACTTCCACTCTCGCTCAATATACGCGTCCCTGTACGTCATGTAGGCCCTTCCCTGGTCGATCATCATGCCGAGGAGACGGTCTGCTTCGACCCAGTCACGCTTGTACTTCTCGATGAGCCTTTTGCAGGCCTCGACGAGTTTCTCGACGCCGACCTGTTTAAGGTCCTCCCACTTGTTCCCGGAAAGGCCCATCTCCTTCTCAGCTTGCAGTTCGACTGGGAGCCCCTGGGTGTCCCAGCCTCCCCTGAAGACGATGTTCTTTCCTTCGAGGGTGCTGAACCTGTACCACAGGTCCTTCATTGTTCTGCCCCTGACGTGGCCTATGTGTGGTTGGTTGTTGAGGGTCGGGGGCCCCTCGACGTAACCCGTCGGCTTCCTTCGGGAGACACGGCGAGATATCTGGACCCTTGTCTCGGGCCGTTCATAGAACGCCCGGACTTCAGATTCGATCTTCTTCCAATCGTAGCTCGCGCTGAGCGTGCCATCCGTGCTAGATCGTTTCGCTAATTTTGCGACCACTCAACGCACCCTTGTCTACAAGATCCCCGTATTTTAATGCTATCAGGTCCCCTGGCGAAGCCTATCTGCGAACTGTTCGGGGAGGCCGGCTGCTCTAATCTTCGACGCTGCGGCCTCGTAGTTGTACTCCACGCGGATGTTGTCGACTTTGACCGCCATTCCTGCCGCGTTGAGCACCGCATATGAGGCCCGCCTGTCGCCGTCCCTGGGTTGGCCGACCGAGCCAGGGTTGAAGACCGTCCCTCCTGCCCCGTCGCTGACGAAAGGAACGTGCGTGTGCCCTAAGCCCATGAACTGGACGCGCAGTCTCTCCAGATAGTGGCCGAAGAGCTGCCCATGCGTCTTTGGGTCGACATATTCCCACAGCGTGTCGTCTGGGCTTCCATGAGTCAGGTACCCCTCAGCATTCCCGAGCCGTAATCTGCGCTCTCTCGGGAGAGATTCGAGGTATGCAAGGTTCGGATTCGTCAGCATTTCCGCGGTCCATCTAGCGGCCATCGCAGCCCTCGCGTTGAACATGCTTGTCTCTCCGGTCACGGCCGCGTGGTCATGGTTTCCCATCACGGTCAGCACTTTCCTTTCACGCAGCGCCTCGACGACCTCATTGGGGTTCGCTCCATATCCTACTACGTCCCCTAGGCAGTAGACTTCCAGGCCTTCGATGCGGGAGAGCACTTCTTGTAGCGCCTCGAGGTTCGAGTGGACGTCGGAGATGACCGCGATTCTCGCAACAGGAGACGAATCCGGCATTTCGTCAGCCGCTGATCCACCCAATTGCCCTCTTTCCAAGGAGTAGCGGTACAAAGAACAATTCTTAATGTTGTTGTGAACTAAATTATACTTTCCATCACTTAGAGAATTTGAACCCGCTTGATATTCGAAGCTATCGATGTCTGCGTTCGCAGGTAAATGGGAAAAGCAGAACAACCAGAGTTTCGGCGGCAAGGTCAAGGACTCCGTAAGGAATCCGGGACCTCTGAAGCCGAGGCTCGATCTAGCAGTCCGACAAATCCAAGTCCAAGTCGCTAAACTCGACTCCACATCCACAAAACTCAGAGAGAGAGACAACTCGATCTTTGGCAAGGTCGTAGCCTCTCTACAGAAGCACGACACACAGCACGCGTCTGTCTACGCGAATGAGCTGGCCGAGATCAGAAAGATGAACAAGATGGTCACACAGGCCAAGCTCGCTCTCGAACAGATAGTGCTCAGACTCAACACCATCACAGAACTCGGTGACATAGTCGTCACCTTGACTCCGGCGATGGCAGTGATACGCAACGTCAAGCAAGGCTTGGTGGGCGTCCTGCCTGAGGCGGAAAGCGAAATCGGCGAGATCTCTGGTTTGCTGAGTAGCATCCTGGTTGACGCAGGGACGGTCGGTGGGTACTCGCTGAACTTCGAAGCTGCAAACGAGGACGCGGAGAGAATCCTATCCGAGGCATCCGCGGTCGCGGAGCAGCGCATGAAGGAGAAGTTCCCCGAAATACCCTCCACACTGCCCTCTGCGGAAGCTGGGACGGAGACCAGCACGTATTAGAGACGGGAACCACGGGTTCCCGGACTCTTTTTCTTTTATTTTCCAAGAGAGAGATTCTCAACGCTCGTCCGGAGGTCACTGTCTCCGCGTCGCTGGGCGCAGATTCCTGCGACTAATTGGCCCGAGTGGTTCAACAACCACAACTTTTCACTTGTTAGTATTGATGTTATTGACTAAGCCTGTGATTATAGACGCGCGCCTTTTGAGCCGCTTAGTTGTCTGCACGCGACCCTCTGAAGTTTATTGGACTCAGGAAGGAGGACAACGTCAAGCCCAAGATCGCTTCCACGATCAAGGAGATCGAGCTCCACCGGAGGGAGCTGGAGAACCTGAGGATCAGGCTCGACCAGAGGAGGAAGTCCCTCTTCGAGACGACTGTCAAGGCAATGATGACGAAGGACAGGTCAAAGGCTGCAGTTTATGCCAACGAGTGGGCCGAGCTTAGAAAGGTAGGGAAGGTCGTCTACGCCAGTGAGCTGGCCCTTACGCAGATTGTCCTCAGACTTGAAAGCATAGTCGACGTTGGTGAAGTCATGTCCCACCTGGGAACAGCGTTCAAGGTCCTTCGCAAGGTCAACAAGACCGTCCAAGGCCTGGTGCCTTCACTCGACCAGGCTTCAGACGAGATCAACACCGCGCTTACGGAGACTATGTCCGAGATGGGCAATGTCTCTCCCTCAATCTCGCTCAACATCCAGACCGAGAGTGGAGAGGAGCTGGTCGAGCAGGCGAGGAAGCTCGCCGAGGAAAGAGCCGAAGAGATGAAGCGGACTATGGTGATCTCTCCGCGCCAGATCCAACAGAACGGCGAAGAACTGGAAAGGAGGGTCCCGCTGCTGGCAACTGGCGAGGAAGAGGACGAGGAGACGATGGCTCTGGGAACACTCTACCGGAATCCACGGGGCGAGGAGGCCGAGGAACAGGTACTTCAATACGCGGCGATCCACAATGGAAGCGTCGACATCACAGACGCATCGACGATATTGAAGATGCCATCCGACGACCTCGAGCAGGCGATGCTGAAGCTCCTGGCTGAAGGAAAAGTCAAGATCAACCAGCAGGAGGGTGACGCCAAATGAGCGTGGTGGCGGCGAAGGAACTAGAGGACGACGCTAAGAAGTACGCCTCAGAAGCAATCAGGCTCGACTCCCAAGGTGCCCACGGCATGGCAATACAGATGTACCAGAAGGCAATCTCCACCCTCATCAAGCTGGTTCACCTCTACCCTGACTATAGGCTGAACAGGCAGTACACGGAGCGTGCCATGGCGTACCAGGAACGCGTGAGGGCGATACAAGCTGCACACGGTCTCCTGCCTCGCGACGAGGAGCAGGATGCCGATCTCTCTCCGCAGGGGGGAAGCTCCCCTCAGACCAACGCGGCCAGTGGGTCGAAGGGACCGCAGGTCGTCCAGCAGCTGAAGGCCTCGTTCAGCGAGCTTGTCATCACCGAGAAGCCTGACGTTAAGTGGGATGACGTAGTTGGCCTCGAGGATTGCAAGCAGGCCATTCGCGAGTCAATCGTGTTCCCGTTCCTCAGACCAGACCTCTTCAAGCTCGGCTGGCCTAGGGGGATCCTCCTCTATGGTCCTCCAGGTTGCGGCAAGACGATGATTGCGGCCGCGACTGCAGCCGAGATCGACGGTTGCTTCATCTCTGTAGACGCAGCGTCGATAATGAGCAAGTGGCTGGGCGAGGGTGAGAAGAACGTGGCCAAGCTCTTTACAAACGCTCGCAAGATGCTCTCTGACAATAAACCCGTGATCATCTTCGTTGACGAGATCGACTCCCTTCTGGGGACAAGGGGTCAGGAAGTCGGGGGTGAGGTCAGGGTTCGCGACCAGTTCCTAAGGGAGACGGACGGCCTGAACGACAAAGGGAAGAACCTCCATCTCTACGTCATCGGCGCGACGAACAAACCATGGACACTGGATCCTCCGTTCCTGCGCCGCTTCTCGAAGAGAATCTTCGTCCCGCTCCCCGACAATGAGGCAAGGATGGCACAGTTCAGGATGTACACTGCTCCGCTGACCCTCTCAGAGGACGTCGGGCTGGAGTTGCTCGCAAAGCTGAGCGATGGCTACTCAGGGAGCGACATCAAGGACATATGCCAGAGCGTCCAGCTCAGGGTCGTCAGAGAACTCTTCCAGAGCGGAAAGGCCCTTGACAAGGAGACGACGACGAGGCCCATAACGATCTCTGACTTCAAGGAGACGCTGCGCACCAGGCGCCCTTCAGTCTCGAACGAGATGGTCAGCGCCTACACACAGTGGAGCGAGAAGTTCAAGGCGCTCTAACCTATTAGATGTATTAAGGATACACCGACTAATCGCTCGACTAGGGCGCGCGCGCGAAATACGTTTAGGCTGTGTTCACTCAAAAAGGGCACGTGCGCTAGACGATGTAAGGTGCATTGCCTCTTGCAACCCTGGGGGAACCTTGAATGTCACTGTCACTATCGACTTTCCACTACGCGAACGTGGTTCCGCGTGAAAATATCTGGTCACTATCTCCCTAAGGCTGGCTTCAGTCATACAGCTCCAGTTTGGACCGAAGTCGTGTTTCACTACGACTTGACATGTATCGCCTTCATAGTTCAGCGTCAGGTGTACGAGCTCATTTCCCTCGAATCTCCTTACGAGCGTCTTGAGAATAGCATCAGGGCCCACGTTGTGGTACCAACTGACCGCTAAATGCTCTATCCAGTTGGGTACGTCCTCCTTTCCGATTCGCGACAGGTCTTCGGAATCCATGTTTGCAACCATCGCTCTGAGAAGGTCCCTGTGAATTGAGCTGAATCCCGCCTCGGTCGCAGGGAGCTGCCATTCCAAGTACTGGCGCAGTATTTGATTGGCTAGTGCATTCGTAGAGATGCCCACTCTCCTGGACTCGTTCTTCAGCGACCTCGCTAGGGATTGGGATATCCTGAAAGTGCGTAGCTCGCTCTTCTGCTTTTCTTCTTTGGATTCTTGGCTCAACTTCGACCCGCCTAGAAGTGTGAACTGCACCTCTACTTACGTCTGTTCAGTTCTGGCTCTGTTAACTTGACGGTTAACTCACCTATTAGGTGTATTAAAGATACGCCGACTAATCGCTCGACCGCGTGCGCGGTGAATGAAAGGACTAGGCGCGCGCGCACGTTGTGTGAGCCTACCGTTGTCACTCAGGAAGAATAGGAAGGCAAGAGCATCTCAAAGGCGTGTTTGGCCCGGTCGAATGAACCCGGCTCAGCAAACAGAATTGATTGCCTTTCGCCCCCTCGTAGGTAAACCACGATTCGCGATGTCCAGAAAGTACTTCTACTCGTTTCGAACCTCGAAATTTGCTCGCGTTCAAACTCGTAAATCTTCCTTCGCTCTAGCTCCTGAATCGGTACCTGTGAGGAGTCTCTGTACCAAGACGATCCCAGCGCCACGAAGAGGAAGGCAAAAGCCGGCCAAAACAGAAAGAAATAAGCCGGAGTAAACAACGACGGAGGGCCGGCACTCTTCGTAAAAAGAGAATTTAGTAATATGATGATATAAGAAAGCAAAAAGACAACTGCCATGGACCACGGAAACAGGAACAGCACCTGAATCCTAAGCGGTGCGCGGACCAGGAAAATCCTCTTGTTCGTGGCGTACACCCCGCAGCCACGCAGATCGGCTCTCCTGCTCCTTATCGACGGGCTTGCGACTCCGTAGAAGTACTTCTCCCCTTCGACTTCTTCCACTCTAGGGGGAATCATACGCCTTCTTCCCACTTTCTTCTGCTTCTAACTCCTGAGTTGACGGTGGTACAGTAGTGGCCCTCTTCTCGACATTCAGGGTCGAGCCGTACGCAGAGCACCAGGGTTCTATTCGAGGGAGACAATCTAGAAAGGGCGCGTGCTCTTTCTCGCGGTTTTGAGATAAAGGTCTTTGTTTCGAGGCGGTTTGTCCAGTGTTGGGTGCCCAAATCAGATGCAGTCCCGGCAAGGGCGCCACGCTAGGGAAGTAGTTTGGGTCTTCGCGCGCGCTTACCGAGCCACATTACTACGAACACCTTCCTTGTCTCAGGTGTCTAACCAATTACAGCCTGAGCCGCGTCGAACAACGACTTCGGTCGCATCGTTCTTTTTTATAAGAGCCAGAGTCACTTCATTTTGTGGATCAGACGATGGATGCGAAAAGCCGCAGGTTCACTGCAGTGTTGGGAGGCGCCTTGGGAGCGGTGTTTGCAATTGTGCTCTCCATATTAGTCTCTGCCTTCGGACTGGTAAGCGGATACATTGCGTACGGCATAGGCTTCATCGTGTTCTTCTGCATACTAGTGTTAGTCTTGCGGCGTGCGAGCAAGAACGTTACCGCAGAGAGAACCTAGGCAGCGACTGATTACTCGTCAAAAGTGAACAAGTCGTCAATCGTCGTCTTCAAGACCTTGGCCACTCTGTGGGCTAGGTCGAGAGAGGGGTTGTAGGTTCCTTTTTCAAGGTAGACAATCGTCTGCCTCGTCACTCCGACCTGCACTGCCAGGTCCTCCTGAGTCAAATCGTATCTTGCTCTCAGTTCCTTGATTCTGGTCTTGAAGGTCATCGAAGGGCTTCCCTTCGTTCCAGATACCATCGCAACAGGAGGAAGGACGCTACAGAGACAAGGAGCGAAGCTGTCAAAGCGAGCATCGCACTAATCACTGGGAACCCTTGGAAAAGCGAGCCGACGTAGAGCACCAATACAAAGCCAGTGGTGAATTCAACGCCCACCACCCAGGCGTACAAAGCTGCCTGTCCCTGAACTCGTCTAGTCCGTTCATCATTCACAGCTAGACCTGCCTTCTTCGCTCTCGTGTCACTCGAGAACCTGACGAAAGTCAAGACGACAATGATGATGATTGCTACGAACAAGCCAATAACAGAAACCAATTGTAGAAGGTCGGTCAAGGTGCGAACACCTCTAGTGAGCTATTTTCATGCAATGCTCGTTCGTCTGCTTTCCACCCTGCACTCGCATCTTTCACGTCATGTGGTTATGACATAATGTCGTATAAACATTACTGTATGTCGGAAGCACATGACACAGCGGGCGCGCGCGCGTTCGTTTGATCGAGTCTCGGCTTGCGCAGGTGGTTCGAGAAGAGGACTGCAGCTAGCACCAGCACGACCAGACTCGACCCTATGAGCAAGGTAGCGGGGATTTGACTTGAGACTGCGCCAGAAATCTCACTTGTCTGCGGCATCCGAAAGGGTTGTCCGAATGTCAACGTCACCAAGGATGTGGTCTTGACGTCCGAGGAATAGGGGACAGTCACAGACATCATGCCATCATAATACGATGTGTTGAATTCCGTGGGAGAAAAGAAGCTTCGTCCGCCGAGGCCGACTTCAACGCCGGGAGTGAAGTTGATCCAGTAAAGCCCTGCGTGGAGTGTTACGGGCAAGTTGTACGATGCCGTCCCATTCGAAATGAACTGCCACTGAACTGCATAGCTGACCGTGTTGGAGCCAGGACTCCAAGAACTCGCGGTGAGTCTGGCACCTGATGCCTCTATCGGCGGGACTTGAGTGACGACTCTGCCAGGGAAGAACAGGGGCTCTCTGCCCATCCCAGACACGACCACGGAAGTCGAGCTGTCGTCAACATTGAGGTTCAACGGCATGTATGGAGGAAGATTCCCTTCGCCTTGCAACCTGTACCAGGATCCTCCCTGCGGTATCACTGTATACGAGGAATTCAAACTATTCTGGTTGGGAAGATAGAACGTCACTTCTGCTCCTCCGCCAGCTGCCTCCCGTCCAGTGTTTACGACTCCGATGGTCAGGGTTTCATTCGGGTAGACTATCGCCCTGACCGGAATAAAGCTGGGCAGAGTATCGTTCACGACTGCACTTACTATGAAGGGTTCCATGTTGGAGGAGGGAAACCATTCGTCACCTATCGCTAGGTAGTAGGTACCATACGGGTTGAGTTTCCCCTGCGTTGCGTTTCGGAATCTCAAGAGAGCGATTCCACCTGCAGTCACGTTCCCGCCCCCAAACCAGGTCGTCGACTTCGCGATGGTCTTAGACCCGCCATTATCAGTGCAGCAGAGAATCCTCACGGATCCGTCGCCCAGCTTCGTGTTGGGGTTGCTCAAGAGGGAGTACGCGTATTGAGATGCGCCTGAGTCGAGCATCGCCACTTGTATCGAGCCTATTGAAACTGGCGTGCTCCAGCTGTTATAGACTGATAGGTACAATGAACCATTCGGAAGCAGGTATGCCCCGCCTGGCTCGACTACATCGGGGTATCTCTTCCCTTGCACCCAGCTAGAGTAGGTTGCAAACCCAACTAGTACTGCCAGTCCGATGACTAGCACCAGAAGGAAGGGCACCACGATTGACAACTTCTTCATTTGGCCGAGCCTATGCGCGCTGGGTTGCCTAAATGCCTATCATCGGATTCTTGAGTGCCGCGTGCGCCCGTAAGTTGAACTTCGCGGCTAGACCTATTTATCACTCAGCCTTGACCCGCTGTCGATGCACCAGCTACTCTCGCCCACCGAATTGAAGGCGAGGATCGGCAAAGAAGTTGTGCTGGCAGGTTGGGTACACGATGTAAGGGTCCTCGGTGGCATCAACTTCGTGTTGCTCAGGAATTCGAAGGGGATTGTCCAGGTGGCTGCTCCGAGGAAGGACGTGCCGCACGAAGTATTCGAGAAGGTCACCACCCTGCATCAGGAAGACGTGATCACCTGCAGGGGGACGGTGAAGGAGAGCAAGATGGCGAGGATGGGGTTCGAGGTCGTTCCGAAGGAGATTGAGGTCCTCAGTAGGGCGGCCGTGCCGCTTCCTTTAGACCCGAGAGGCATCACTCAAGCTTCCCTAGACACGAGGCTCCACTGGCGATCCCTCGAGCTCAGGCGCCCCGAGTCTTCCGCGGTCTTCAAGATTGAGAACGCGCTCGTCCAGAGCTTCGAGGAGTACCTGTGCGCCAACGGCTTCATCAGGGTGTTCACCCCAAGCATCATTGGGGGGGTCTCGGAGGGTGGCTCTGAGGTCTTCAAGATCGATTTCTACGGGAAGCCCGCCTTCCTGCGACAGGATCCTCAGCTCCACAGACAGCTCACGATTGCTGGAGGGTTCGACAGAGTGTACGACCTCGGGACCAACTGGAGGGCAGAGCTTTCTCACACTCCACGCCATCTGAGCGAACACCGGACGATCGCGCCCGAGATGGCATTCATTTCGGATGAGAGAGACACGATGAGGGTCCAGGAGCAGATGGTCGCCCACGGGGTTAAGAAAGTCATACAGGAGTGTGGCGACGAGCTCGCGACGCTCAAGGTGACCCTCGAAGTCCCGAAGACTCCCTTCCCCCAGCTGGACTTTCCGGAGGTCTACGAAACCCTCTCGAAACTCGGTAGTAAGTTGCCAAGGAACCAGGACATAGATGAGGCCTCTCAGCGGGCCCTCGCTGAGCATGTGAAGAAGGAGAGCGGGTCCGACTTCTTCTTCCTGAACAGGTTCCCATCCGCAGTCAAGCCCTTCTACGTGATGAAGGTCGACGAAGAACCCGAGTTCGCAAGATCGGTCGATTTGGTCTACAAGGGGTTGGAGCTCTCCTCAGGGGGCCAGAGGGAACACAGGGAGGAGAGGATCGTCGCCCAGATCAAGGAGAAGGGGTTCAGTGCGGAGAGCCTGAAGTGGTTCACAGAGCCGTTCCGGTATGGCGTCCCGCCCCACGGTGGCTACTCCTTCGGGATCGAGAGGTTTGTGGCGTACCTACTTGGAATGCAGAACATCAAGGAGGCAGTCCTCTTCCCAAGGGACCCGGAGACGCTTCAGCCTTAGGAGTATTGGCTGAGCGCAGCCTCGCGCTCGGTCTCAACCAGCAACTCGATGCCCCTCGCCTGCCTAACTGCTTCTCTCAGTTTGTCGAAATCCCCGATGCGGCGCTCGCTCCGCCGTGCCGGAACGATGACCTTGGTTTTCTTTCCACCGTCCGGAAGCCACACGGTGTTGACCGTCAGGACCTTTGCGGGGAAGAAAATGTCCTCCAGGAACTTACGGTCGGAGCCGCCCGCTCCGACGATCCAGACTTTGCCTTTTAGGGCACCCTCAAGCTCCGCGTAGACAGAAGGGTTTGATTTGATGGCTGCGAGGTCTTGCTGTTCGAACTCAAGGACGTAGGCGCTCCCGACATCGAAGGCTCGCTTTAGTGTGACCCTGTTAAGCTCGGAGAGTTTGTCGGCGAGCCGTACAACCGCCCTCGACGCCTCCACGTCCGCTTTTGATATCTCCCCTCTGCGGAGTCTCGACTCACAATTGGCGCAAAGTATCCCAGTCTTCGCGTCGAAGTTGCAGATTGGGAGCTTGGTCGGCAATTGCTGGCCAACCCGTGCCCTCCTCACGGATAAGATTATCGTCGCGACGTCCCCGTCTCTCCTGAAGGAGGTCGCTCATATGCTGTGCTCGGAGCCCAGTCGTCGACCCGCGAGGCCTACTTGATTCAGCCTGCTATCTCTGGAGCTCGATCTCTATCGAAGAGACGTTACTCATGCCTTCCCTCATTGTGCTCTTGACCTGCTCCGTATTGATGGAGATGTGCTTCACAGTGATATCTGTGGCGAACCGTTTCGTGACTATCTGAGCTACGTCAACCGCCCGCGAGATGGCTCTGCCTCTTGCCTTCACAGTGACGGTGTTCGTCCCGTTCTGGATCTGAGTCAGGCAAGCCAGCACATAGTTCATCACTGGCTTCTTACCGACGTAGATGGTGTCCGGTTCTCTCGGCTCTCTTTGTTCGATCGGTTCTTCGGTCATGTGAATGGGACTCAGCCCCCTCGGGGTCTATATATTCGTGATGGCCATTTGGTGAATCTGAGTTGAACACAAAAGCGCTAGCTTTATCGCCGGACTCAAAGCCGGCTTCGGCATGAGGCTCTTTGAATACCAGGCCAAGGAGCTCTTCAGGGCCTACGCGATTCCGGTTCCGAAGTCGGTATTGGCTTCTGACGTGGGGGCAGCGGTAGACGCTCTCAGTAAGCTTCGCTCTCCGGTCGTCCTAAAGGCGCAAGTCCTCGCCGGAGGAAGAGGCAAGGCCGGTGGGGTAGTTACGGTCGACGACGAGGTTGGTGCCCGGCGGGAGGCGACAAGGATCTTCAATCTCTCGATCGGCGGGGAGAAGCCTATTTCGGTTCTTGTCGAAGAGTCTTATCCCCATCAGTCAGAACTCTACCTATCGGTCTCACTCGACAGGGGTGAGAGGTCGTTCGTCGTGATAGCCGCATCTGCCGGAGGGATTGATGTCGAATCCCTTTCGGGCAAGGTCATCAGAAAGGTCCCGTTCGAAGGAATCAATGAGCAGTTCGCACGCGAGGTTGCCGCTCTGGTGGGACTGAGAGAGCCGAGTGCAGGACAGTTTGTCACTATACTTCTTGCACTGGAGCGGCTGTCACGGGAGAAGGAGTGCGAACTGGCTGAGATTAACCCTCTCGCGGTTGGGGCGGACGGCAACCTGCTTGCCCTCGATGCGAAAATGATAGTGGATGACAACGCGCTTTTCAGGCACCCTGAGTTCGCGAAACTGCATCCAGAGGACGAGTTTGAAGGAGAGGCCTCCAAGCAGGGCTTCGCCTTCGTGCGGCTGGGGGGGGACATTGCGGTTGTCGGGAACGGGGCGGGCTTGGTTCTTTCGACTCTCGACCTCGTGGGCGATGCCGGAGGGAAAGCAGCGTGCTTCCTTGATTTGGGAGGAGGCGCCCAACAGGAAAGGATCGAAGCGGCGCTGAGGCTGGTGAACAGACTGCCTGGAGTGCGGAGGATTCTCATCAACATCTACGGGGGGATAACTCGCACCACGGATGTTGCGGAGGGGATCAGGACCGTGCTGTCGGAGGGCCCAGTCAAGCCGGTTTACGCCAGGGTCAGCGGGGCCGAGGAGGATTCGGCGAGGAAGCTCCTCGAAGGGACTCCCGTCAATCTATTCAAGTCGGCCCCCGAGGCCGTGGCTGCTGTGGTGAAGCCCTCTTGATGCTCCCCAGGAAGGGCGACCCGATAATCATCCAGAACATCACTGGGAGATATGGTCGGTTCCACGCCAGGTTGATGCTCGACTACGGGACGAACATCGCGGCGGGCGCAACCCCCGGGAAGGGAGGTCAGACTGTGGAGGGGGTTCCAGTCTTCAGCAAGGTCGCGGAGGCGGTCGAGAAGACAGGCGCGAAGGCTTCGGTTCTTTTCGTCCCTGCTGAGTTTGCCTACGGGGCAGGTGAAGAGGCAATTCTTGCGGGTGTCAAACTTCTCGTGATTATAACCGAACGCATTCCGGTCCGCGACACACTGCGATTGATGCAGCTCGCGAACAGGAATGGAGCCTCAATCGTTGGGCCCAACTGCCCTGGGCTGATAGTTCCGTCAGCAAAAGTCAAGATGGGCATAATGCCGGTTACTTCGTTCGCTGCAGGGAACGTGGCGCTGTTCTCGCGGAGCGGGACCCTGATGTACGAGATAGCGGAGCAGCTCACCAAGGGCGGATTCGGGCAATCGGTGGCCCTCGGAATCGGAGGGGACCCCGTGAACGGGATCAGCGCTACCGAATGCCTTGACTTCGTCGAAGGGCTCGAGGACACAAAGGCGGTCGTTGTGGTGGGAGAGATCGGGGGCGATGCGGAGGAGAGACTCGCCGCGCACATATTGAAGTCAGGTAGAAGGAAGCCCGTCGTCGCTTACATTGCGGGGAGGCACGCGCCTAAGGAGAAGAAACTGGGCCATGCGGGTGCAATCATCTACGGGAACTACGGGACGGCGGAATCGAAGATCAAAGCCCTGACCACCGCGGGCGTAGGCGTGGCGATGACCCCTATGGAGGTCCCTTCCCTGGTCGCAAGGGCCCTCGGGTGAACGCGTCTGTCCACCGAAAGCTTCTTGCCTTGAACCAGTTGGGTCCGCACCCAAACAGGTTCTGAAAGTGGATTCCAGTCCGGAATGAGCTCGTTCTCTGTAGGCCCTTCCGGACTTCTAGTTCAGTGTGCAAGCTCAACAAGGGCCTAGGGGAGCCCCGCCGAGGTCCGACCGTGGTTTGAGGCATTCTCGGACCTTTCCCACCTCCACTCGGACTCATTCCGACTGAGTCTCGCTTAAATGAAGTCGTGCTGCAGTTCCGCCCATGAGGAATTGGCTTCTCGCGGTTCTCGCAATCGCACTACTCGTCGAGGCCAGCTCTTTCTCTGCGTTCCAGCACTCCTCGGGTTCCGGAGGTGTAGGCAGCGGAGGAGGATTCCTGGTGATTGCCAAGGAGAACTACGCGTCCGCAAGGGTCGATATCCAGATTCTGCCGACTTCGAACTCATCCCTCGGTGAGGTAACGCGAGTCGGCTTCCCGAATGGGACCACTAAGACATTGACATCGGAGCTGGATTTTCAATTGGAACTCCAGGGCACCATCAGCCTCCCTGCGCACTGGTTCTTCTTTGGTACCTGCGGCCTCGCTCAGGCTGTTCGCGTTACTTACCAGAAGCCGGTGAATGCATCGATACTCCCGTACAGCTCTCTTTTCCGTGTGTGCCTCATGGGGGCTCCGACGTCTACAACAAGTTACTACATCCTCAACGTGACGGGACAGGCGGAAATCTCATATGAAATGTGGACTGTGACGATTTGAGCAGTGACGAGGAGGCCGTCGTATCCAAGGTCAGGGACCTGATGTCGGCCCTAGACAGGGCGAAGCAGTACAGGGCGCGAGTGACCTCAATTGTGGATTTCGTGATTGTCCTCCTCTACGCGGCCGTTGCCGGCTTCGCGCTGGACCTGGCCATCACTTACCTCTTCTACGCCTACGGAATAGGGTCAGGCACGAGCCTCGTTCCCACCCTGGTAGTCTTGATCGCGATAATGGCTGGGATGATCGGAGGAGCCATCGCGGCGGACAGAAAGGTGAGAGAGGTGAGGGTCGGGCAGTGGGAGGAAGACCTGAGAGAGGGCTTCCCAGGCGCGCTGAAGATTCTGACGAGCCTCGACTGGCGCGTCGCAGTCGACGACGCACGCATCGCAAGACTCGGTTCCGTCCTCTACGGCTTCTTGAAAATCGCATGTTACACGTTCGTGTTCTCAGTCCTACTTGATGTCGGCATTGCGATTTCACGCGTGTTTCTTTTCTGGGGTTCAGGACCGATTCCATCATTAGCAATTGACGCCTTCGGATTCGCCCTGGCGTTCGCGTTCATAGTCGTAGCGGCAGCTTCCGCAGGCGACATGGAGAGGAGATTCCACGAATCGTCGACTCTCGACTCCCTGGTGTGGGAGCTGAGGTGGTTCTACACTGACTTCGCGAGATCAGAGTTCAAGGCCTGACCTCTACGTCATCGCGAGGATAGTGAAGACTCTTCGCGAGGGAGGCCCGGTCAAGAGGACCCAGCTGGCAGTCGCGACAAGACTGTCGTACGACGCGCTCGCGAAATACGTTGAGTGGATGAACGAGAGAGGATTCATAGACGTGGACACTCAGGGCGTCGTGCACCTCACCGGGGAAGGAAACGCAGTGTATGACAGACTGGTCAAGTGGATCATGGAATACATCGGTAAGGTGCAGTTCCCCAGATTTCGGAAGCCTTGACAAGATAGTTTAGGTCGTCCTCCTTTTTGCCCACCCAAGTTCGATTTGGGCACGGCCTTAGCGGGCCCGGTGGGACTCGCCCCCAAACAGGTCCGAAGAGCGGATTCCAAGCAAGGTCGGGAAGTCGAAGTCACGCGAGTCGTGAGACTTCTGAGACATCCTAAGGACGGGGTCTATTCCGTCAACATGCATGTTTCGCGTTGGTCAACTCTTGTCGGGGATGACATAGACAGTGTTGCTGGTTCCCCCCACGAAGACCTCGCCCTTGAGGGAGTCGTAAGCTGCGCCGTAGGCGTCGCCCCAACCTTCCGCCACGTTCACATTGGCGACCACCTTGCTGGTGGCGTCGGAGATAATCGAGACAGTGTTGCCACCATTGGTCACGAAGACCTCGCCCTTGAGAGGGTCGTAGGCGAGACCCCAAACAAATCCCCCCACGCTCACTGTCGTGACCACCTTGTTGGTGGCATCGGAGATGACAGAGACGGTATCATTGCCTCCGTTGGCCACGAAGACCTCGCCCTTGAGGGAGTCGTAGGCGAGAGCGATGGGAGCAAGTCCCACGCTCACATTCGCCACCACGGTGTTGGTGGCGTCGGAGATGACGTAAACGATGCCGTTGGAAAGAAGTGAAGCACCATTGGTTGCCACGAAGACCTCGCCCTTGAGGGAGTCGTAGGCCATGCCTTGGGGAGCAATTCCCACTTTCACTGTCGCTATCACGGCGTTGGTGGCATCGGAGATGACATAGACGGTGTTGTCCATATTGGCCACGAAGACCTCGCCCTTGGAGGAGTCGTAGACAAGAGCCCAAGGACCACCCCCCACGCTCACGTTCGCCACCACGGTGTTGGTGGCATCGGAGATGACATAGACGGTACCGTCAGAGGGGTTGGCCACGAAGACCTCGCCCTTGGAGGAGTCGTAGGCGAGGCACTGAGAGTCGTCGTATCTCGGACCCTCTGTCGATTTCACCAGACTCACATTGGCGACCACCTTGTTGGTGGCGTCGGAGACCACGGAGACGGCGTTGCCATCTAGGGACGCGAAGACCTCGCCCTTGCGGGAGTCGTAGGCGAGGGCGGAGGAACCCAGGCCCACGGGCACTTTCGCGACCACGGTCTGGGCCTGCGACGGAAAAATGTAGAGCGAAGTGACTGCCAGAGCAAAGACTCCCACAATTGCTATCGCCATTGCGACACCGGTTTCTTTCTTGAATTCGGCCAACTCGCAGTCTCGGTCTGACCTATGAGGACGCGTGGATATACAACTACGCTTTAGGAACCATCGTCGAAAGATTAGGTAATAATAGAGGCGCCACAGCTCTGAAGGATACACGCATTTGTCGAGAGAGGAACCCACCAAAGAAACGCAGCGAATGCACGATTACTCTCTGAATGGTACGACCCTCAAGGTATACCGCTACGTGTTCAAAGCTGGGAGTGCTGTTAGAGCGGGCGACGTCCAGAGAGACTTAGGATTGAGTTCACCGTCAATAGCCCAGTATCACATTAAGAAACTCCTCCAGTTTGGCCTAATCCGTGAGGAGCAAGGGGGATATGTGATTGACAAGGTCATCTTCGAGAATGTAGTCAGGTTCAGGCACCTGTCGATTCCATACCAAGCAGCATACATCGTATTCTTTGCCGCTTCACTGGCGGTCCTATTGACCGTTCTAAGACCGACCGCAATGACGTCCACTTACTTCTTCGGTCTTGTAGTGATTTTGGTCGCCACTGCGATATCAGTCCGTGAAATGATATCGACTCTTAGGCGAATTGGTTAGATTCTCAGTATTCCGACTTGCGTGAACTTGTGTGACCAGTACCGAGCACTTGAAGTCTCAATCTTTCGAAGCCGCGCCTTCAGTCGCTCGATGGTCCTCTGATGGGCTAGGATTGGAGCCGTGCAGAAGGAGTCTGCAGTCGGCTGCTCGTTGGACTTGGCGGGCCCGGTGGGATTCGAACCTATCCTCGATCACAGTTGATAAACGTCGTTGAAGAAGCACATCCACATAAGGCGAAACTCCCGGACTTGATGTTCTTCTCCTAGAAATGGCGTTTAGGATCAATCCATGGGTAAAGCGAAAGCTTCTTAGTTGTCAGATGAAAGGCGTTATCGCCAACCAGGCAGAATCGACATGCCAATCGCTGACGCGACTAAGAAGCAGATAGCACAGAAGAGACGTCTTTTTCTTCAAGTCTGTCTCCGGTGCGGTGCCAGGAACCCCCTCGACGCGGACCGGTGCAGAAAATGCAAGTCATCTGACCTCAGGCTCAAGAACAGGTCAGTCGGACTCAAGAAGTAAGACAAATATCGGTTCGTTGAGCCGCCTGGAACTAGGGCCCGTGGTCTAGCCTGGATAGGACGTCAGGTCGAATCCCGTCAGGCTCTCACACGGCGAATCGAGTGCTCCGCAGGGCACTCACGCCAGAATCCCCGGTTCAAATCCGGGCGGGCCCACCAAGAATAAGCCCAGAACGGGTTCTGCTCGTCTAGAATAGTTAGATTCTTGCTATCCATGCTGCCAGGTCAGACCGTAGGAATATGTCGCCCCGACCGTCGCCGCCGTCAGCACGCTTGGAGCGTCAACGTCGGCGATTATCATGATCCAGGTAGGCCCGAATGATTGAGCGAACTCTCTGAGTCTGCTTGAACCCACGACGGACAGTCACCTTCTCACCTCTATAATAGACCACAGACTTTAAGCCTTCGAGAGGTCGGCTCTATCTGTGGTCAGTGTTGCCTGATTATCTGCCTCTTGTGACTGCGATCGTATCTTTCGTCTTCTTCTTCGCGGTGGTCCACCAGTACTTACGTCGGCGGAAGACTCACCAGCTGCTCTGGTCGGTGGCGCTGCTGTTCTATTCTGCGTCGGCATTTATTGAATTCCTTATGAACGGCAACGTATTCGGCGCTAGCCCGTTCCTTTTCAGAGTCTACTATGTCCTGGCCGCCCCCTTGGTGGGCCTCTTGGGCGCGGGGGTTGTGTGGCTTCTGGCGAGGAGGACCTTTGCTAAACTCTTCCTGGGGTTCGTCGTGGTGTTCTCCATCGCCCTGGCGGTGGCTGGGTTCTCTGCTCCCATCGACGCGCAGTCCCTCGCCAGCAGCTTCAGCGGGCCTCTGGCAAATGGGTTCATGACGGCATCGACAGCCCTCCCCATGTCCGTAAGGGTCTACGCCATCGTCTTGAACGCCGTCGGCGGTCTCGCCCTGATTGGAGGGGCCCTCCTCAGCTTCGCGTGGGACAGGAGCAGGAAGTACAACCTATTCATCGTCATCGGCGGCATACTTCCAATGCTGGGCGGCTCCATGCTGGGGTTCCTCAACTATCCCGATGCCTTCTTCGAGTTCGAGTTGGGCGGAACAGTGTTCTTATTCTTGGGGTTCATGTTGAGCACTAGATACATAGCCGGACGAGAGGTGGAGAAAGGTGACGCGCGCGTGGATCGTGCTGAAGCCCCGGCGACCACGCACTCTGAACACTTCTTGCAATGCTCAAGTTAAGGAAAAGCCCTCTCGGGAAGCCTTTCGAATCCTAGAACAACGCATCCATGACGAACCTGCTGCTGTCGAGGATCTTCCCGTCGTTCCCTATTCGCGATTCCCGCGTGATTTTGCCGTCGCGGACTGCACAAACACGGTTGCATTCCGAAACGACGATGGGGTCGTGCGTCACCAGAACGAAGGTTGCATGTTCTTCCTTTCGTATTGACTTCATCACTTCCATAAGCTTCTTCGCCGATTTCGAGTCCAGATCCCCCGTTGGCTCGTCGGCGAGGACCACTGATGGGTGGTTTGCCAAGGCGCGGGCGACTGCGACTCGCTGCTGTTCGCCTCCGCTCAACTCGTCGGGCATATGATCGGCTCTCGCATCCAGCCCCACGGCCTTCAGGAGGTCCGACGCGCGCTGTTTCTGTTCCGCGGCTGGCACCTTCGCCAAGGCCATCGGGAGTTCGACGTTCTCGACAGCAGTCAATGTCGGGATCAGATTGTAGAATTGGAACACAAATCCAACCTTGCGCAGTCTGTATTCAGTCAATTCCGCGTCACTGAGCTTGTCCAATTGGACTCCGTCCACATTGACGGTCCCCTTGGAGGGCCTGTCCAGCCCGCCTATCAGGTTGAGTAGCGTCGTCTTCCCGGACCCAGAGGGTCCTATTATTCCCAGGATCTCGCCTTTGCCGACCGTCAGGTTCACTCCGTTGAGGGCAGGCACAGGGAACTTGCCGCGTTTGTACTGCCTCTCTAGCTCAACGGTCCTCACCAAGGCTTCAGACATGCCGAAGCGCCTCCACTGGGTCCATTCTCGATGCACGTAGCGAGGGATAGACCCCCGCTATGATTCCGACCAGACTCCCAAGAGCGAGACTCAGCGCAAGATTGTATGGTGTCAGCGTTGGCGTAAGTACACTCCTGATGCCACCTCCCGGGCCTCCAAGCCCGCTCGACGACGCCGAGCCGGTGAGGAATGGGAGTGCGAGTGACACAACGACTCCAATGACGACCCCGACAATCGCGCCAATCAGTCCGATCAGGAATGCCTCGCTCAGGAACATCTTCATGACTTGTCCCTTCGTCGCACCAATGGCACGGAGGGTCCCGACCTCACGGGTCCTTTCACTGATCGACATCATCATGGTGTTGATCACCCCAAAGCCCCCTGCAAGGAGGGCGACTAGGCCGATTACGGTGAAGAAGGTGGTCATAGTGTTTGATAGTGTTGATGCTGGGTTCGTGATCGTGTTGGCAACGTTGGCTGTGACACCTGAGATTGAGGAATCTATGGCCGATGCAACCTGACTCACTAAGGATGAGTCAGTCGCTTTGACGTAGATCTGGGTGACGAGCCCACTTCTGCCGCTTATGGTCTGCGCATCCGAGAGCAGCACGTACGCTGATCGGGATAGAGGTCCAAACGTGCTCCCACTCGAATAGATGCCGACAACCGTATACTTCGTCCCCCCAGTAGAATTGGCCCCCACTGTGACCTTCGAGCCGACCACAACATTCAGGTTGCTTGCGACTGTGCTGTCAAGCAAGATCTGGCCGCTCGACGAAAGGTCTGAGCCCTTAGTGATGTCCAGACCGGTTGCGGCCTGCGAGTAGGTGCTGGGATCTATGCCATAGAGAAATACGCTCGCCCCGTTCACGTAGCCCGGCGTTGAGAGCTCAGGCGATGCTACGTATACCCCGCTCATGTTCTCAATGGAACTGACGAGAGTCTCGTTTATCGTATTCCCTGTGCCGAACAGGCCGCCGAATCCTCCACCGCCTGGGATTCCAGTTCTGTTTCCCCCTCCCGGAAAGGTCGGTGTGGTTCCGTTCACAACCGTTATCTCTGCGCCGACCAGATTCCTCAGGAGGCCATTGGTCTGCGTCGAGGTTCCGGCCGCAAGCGAGAGCAGAACGAGGATCATGGCTACCCCGACCACGATACCCGATACCGTCAAGGCGGTTCTCATTTTCCGATGCCTTAGGTTCCTGACCGCTATGCTCATTGAGGACATGTTGTATCAGTCCCTCCCGGGTTCCTCCGAATCGACCGGTGATTCCTGTTGCTCGAAGACCATGATTCCTAACTCCCCAAGTTGCCGTCGATACGGAACGAGCGATGTTGAAGTAATAGCTTTATTCCGAGAACATTCCCAAATCACTCCAGAATCACTGCCAAGATGCTAGGTCATTACGGAATCACACCCATAGAATCGCAACGAAAGAGGTTGGGGCGCCGGCGCTCGATGACAGGACCCGGCTAGGGCGCCTGCATTGGCCGACAGGGGTTCGAATCCCGACACCGGGGCGACCGCGCACGAAAGAAACTAAAAGAGAGGAATACTCCGCTAGTTCCATGGCTTCTGAGCTCCGTTTCGGCGACTCTACTTTCATGAGAGTCAACACCGCGCGCGCGGGGGCTATAGACGGCCTACAGGAGCCAACACGAGATAGTCAGACATGATTGTAAAGCGAGTTCAAGCAAAGACCATTCTCTCAGCATCCAAGGTCTACACCTATGTCATTAACCCCTACACTGGTTGTCAACACGGGTGCTCCTACTGCTACGCCCGCTTCATCAGGAGATTTAGCGGACACAAGGAGCCTTGGGGTGAATTCGTCGACGTAAAGATCAATGCCCCATTGCTACTGGCGAAGGAGATCACTAAGAAGAAGCGGGGGAGAGTGTGGGTGAGCGGCTTATGCGATCCATACCAGCCGCTGGAGGAAGAATACGAGCTGACGCGGAGATGCCTTGAGATACTCAGGCAGCATAATTGGCCCGTTATAATCCAGACGCGTTCTCCATTAGTCCTTCGGGACATTGATATCATTAGGGAGGCAGGGGAATTCGAGGTTGGATTCACGGTGACTACGGCCAACGATGAAATCAGAAAGCTGTTCGAGCCCAACGCGCCTCCCATTGGTGAAAGGATCACGGCTCTCGACGAGCTCCACAGGGCTGGGGTCAAGACATACGCCATGATTGCGCCTGTCCTACCCGAAGCCGAGACTCTCCCAGAACTCCTCGCAGGGAAGGTTGATTACGTGTTGATTGATCGGATGAACTATCACTACGCCGATTGGGTGTACCGCAAATACGGTCTGGAGGATAAGCGCAGTGACGAATACTTCCAGATGATGGGACAAGAACTCGCATCGAGATTCGGGAAACTGAATATCCCGTGTCGTGTTACTTTCTAGAACACGCGTCGGTAGGGAGGCTCGCGGTTGTTTGTTGGACGGCCACAGGGCCCGCGCAGATCAATTACCCGTAGTATCCTTCTGCAGTCTGTATGCTAGACTTCAACGGCCTTTCCTGTGTTCTTTTTGGAGTGCAAGCGTGCTACAGAACATAAAGTGATTACATTTCGTGAGCCAACTATATTACTAGAGGTGCCCCAACCCGAGTCCATGGAGGAGAGAGTGATCCAAGAAGGAGAGAGCGTGAAGCTAGGCAGGGTGGAGGGAGACATGAAGGCCCGGAATCACGCGCTCATCCGGGCATCTGAAGGGTCTCTAGTCTCCGTGGCAGGAACGGCATTCTTCGAGGGTAACGTCGAGGTGGACTGCGACTTCGAGTGTGGATCGCTACAATCCAGGGACGGGATCGCCCGATTCAATGGGAACTTGACAGTCCAAGAAGAAATCGACGTCGAAGATGCCCTGTACACTAGGGGCAATGTCAAGGCGAAGAGGGTAGATGTCGGAGGGAGGCTGTCTGTCGGGATGTCGTTGGATACCCAAAAGGCGGATGTCGGCGGTTCGCTCGAGGTTCAGGGCAACGTTGTCGCTGAGTCCGTGGACGTAGGGGGCTCCTTCGAGGCAATCGGCGAGCTGAAACTGAAGGATCTCGATGTAGGTGGCAGCGCCGAGGTCGGGGGAGGCGAGGTCACCGGGACGATCGACGTTGGAGGACGATTTGTCTCAAGGAAGGAACTGAAGTTCGACAGACTAGAGACGGGTGGTACCGCTGAACTGAGTGGCGGGAAGGGTAAGAAGATCGAGGTGGGCGCGAGGTTGCAGTCGAATGGAGACCTTGACTGCGACGAGATGGATGTCGGAGGACTGGCAGTCGTAGAGGGAAATCTTTCGGGGAAGACGGCCGAAGTAGGCGGAAGGATCAGAGTCTCAGGAGACCTTGCGCTTACTGTCAGGCTTGAGGTAGGCGGGCTGGCGGAGATAGGAGGGGTCCTTTCCGGGACGGATGTGGAAGTCGGCGGGAGTCTGAAGGCCTCTAAGGGTCTTCTTACGGGCTCTGTCGAAATCGGCGGTCGATTGGAGACTGCCCAAGGGCTCAAGGCAAACAGAATAGAGATTGGCAGGGGCGCCAGTTGCATCGGCAACCTCGTCGGAGGCGTGGTGTACATAGACAAGCGTGCGCAAGTCCAGGATGTCTACTGTTCACAACTCATCGTAGAAGGAGGGTCCAGGTTGGGCAAGGTCTATACGGAGAGAGCGGACATCGGGGACACTTGTGTAGTCGGAGGGCTCGTCTACACCAAGGAGCTCCGGGAGGGGGAGAGAGTGATGTACCTGAGTCCGCCCCAGAAGTCCGGGAGCCTTCCACCCTTTCCACTGTAGGAAGGGTGATTAGGCGAATCAGGGGAGAGAGGACGGGCAGTTGAGCACTCGACCCTCCAAGCGATCGAAGGCCGACATCTACGCGACGATTCTGGAGGTAGTGCGGCGGAATCCAGGAGGCGGAAGGATCACGAGGGTATCCTATGGAGTCGGAGTTCCTCTCGACCGGCTTCGAGTGATGATTGATGATCTGACGGCCTTCGGGCTGCTCAGGAAAACGACAGGTGAGAATGAAACCACCTACTCAGCCACGCCTCGCGGTCTGGAGTTCCTTGATACATACTGGAAGATGCATGGCTACTTAGAAGCCTTCGACCAGACTCCGACAAGAGGTCTTGCTGCCATAATGTTCGCCGACCTCGCTGGTTACACAATTCTGACTCAGAAGAACGAAAGGCATGCCCTCGAACTCCTAGAAGAGTATCGGGCGGTCGCTAGGGGGGTGCTCCCCAGGTTCCATGGAAGGGAAGTCAAGACGATAGGGGACGCGTTCCTGGTTGAGTTCTCGAGCGCCCTAGAGGCATCCCAGTGCGCGATAGAGATGCAGCGGAGAATGCATGAAAGGAATCAGAAGGTGCACGAGACAGATAGATTGCTTGTGCGCATCGGAATTCACGTTGGAGATATCGAAAGGAAGGGCAACGATATCCTTGGCGACGCAGTCAACATCGGGAGCAGGGTCTATGCGATAGCCGAGCCTGGAGGAGTCTGCATCACGCGTCAAGTATTCGATCAGATCTGGAACAAGTTGGGAAACCACCTGAGCGAAGTTGGGAAGAGGGAGGTGAAGAACGTTGATTTCCCAATTGAAGTGTTCTCAATCGACCTCCCATGGAATGAGAATTCGACGACTGGGCCTGATAGGTGAGCAGCCTCTGTTCTCAGCTCAGAGAGTCCACTTTCAGAACCCGTCTGGGGGCGGGGCCTATCGGATTTTACAACCCTTAACAGAGAAAATCGCGGAGCCCAGGCGTCGTGCTGTCAAAGAGCGAACGCGAATTCTACAGGAAAACCGCGATCCGCTGTTTCAACGAAACTTGGGACTACTTGGAAAAGAGATACAGAACCCAGCAAGAGGATCAGAAGATGCTTCAGCTGGCACATGCCTCTAGATATCATTGGGGTCTAGTAGGAACTTCTCGAAATAGGGCTGTGGGAGACTGGCAGATCTCCCGCGTGTACGCAGCTCTCAAGGAGCCTCATCTCTCACTCCTATTCGCAAAGTCGTCCTTGAAAATCTGCAGGAGGGAGAAACTATCTGAGATCATGGCAACCGCATACGAGGCCGTTGCCCGGGCGTACGCCGTCGCCGAAGACCATGTGTCCGCAAGAAAGTATCTCAGATTGGCCCGTGATCAGCTGGGGAGCTTGGACTTGAAAGTTGAAGACAGGAAGGTATACGCGGACCAGATTGATGACACCGAGAAGCTAATCGCGCGATAATGTTCGCCCCAAGACTCCACTTTCCAGATTCGTTTCGAGTCGAGTGAGCCGAAGCAGTAACCTTACTTCGCCCTGGTTCTGAGTATGAAACCCAGGCCCCCCAGAATCGCGCCAAGGGCGGCCAGCATGATGAACGCACCAATCGGGTTTACGAGCTGGCTGAGGTACTGCACGTGAACCTGGTAAGTCGTCAGGCCCTCGGCAAGCCCCCGACCCCCCATGTATCCGCCCCACATCATCAGGAACATCGAACCAGCGACTCCCACGTTCATTAGGACGAGGTGCCCCCAGGCGAGGTAGTCCGTCAGTCCGCTGTACACCTTGCCCATGGCACCTTCGATGTAGAAGTAGAAGATGGCGGTGACGGCAGTCGCAATCACGCCGACGACCAGGTATGAGATGTAGCCCGTGAACAGCCACGTACCAGCGGAACCTCCGGCGATGACCTTTGACGGACTATAGTACCAACTGATGTTGAAGTAGCTTAATGGTTCCACGATCAGCACTGTTGCTATGACTGCAAGAACGCCCTGAATCACGGCCGCCCAGATGAACCTGCCGGCCCATTTTCCAGATGAGATCGTGGTCATACTCGAGAAACCCGTCTTGACACCGTATATATTGATTTCCCTAACCAGTGAGGAATGGGTGCACAGGGCGCCCTAATACCCAAGAGAGTCCATTATGACGAACGCTTCAGTTCTTGCGATCGGAATCCGCTTTCAGAGCCTTCTTGGGTGTGGACCTACCTTCGTATCTGGGTTCTCTATTTGTCTCATCCTTCCCTGTACCTCTCGTAGGCTATCCGCGAGAGCAGGTCGGCCTCCTCGTTCTGCTCCCTAGGAATCCATACGAACGTGACATAGCGGAACTCCTTGAGAAGGTCCCTCGCCTCCTTGAGCTCTTCCAGGTACCCACCTCCCTTGACTTCCCACCCCTTGGACATCTGACCCACGAGTAGCTGAGAGTCGGAGCGGATCACGACCTCTCTTTCTATCTTCAACTCCCTCAGTTTCCTAAGAACTTCGACCAGAGCCTTGTATTCCGCGTAGTTGTTGGTCACCTCGTATCCCGCGAGGCCCTTGCCTTCCGCGAGCTTCTTCTTGCCTTCATAGATCACGTAGCCGTAGGTCCCTGTCCCCGGGTTGCGGGGCTCCGCGAGCCCGTCGATGCTAGCTGTTATCACCGTCTGTCTCCCACTGTCTGACCTTCAGTCGCAACTTCGCGTGTGAGTTCCAGATTCTCCCACGGTTCACTATCGCCAAGTCGCCCATTCGCGTGACCACCTGTGAACTCAGTCTATTTAGTCTCAAACTATGAGCCCAGACTGGTAGCGATCGCAGCTGAGAAGAACGCGGACCACTTCTTGAAACCTGACCCTGTTCGAGAGAGCAACCAAGCACCTCGTTTCTAAAAATGAAAAGCGGAGCGGCCGCCTTTTGAGAGGCCGCCAATACAGAAGAAGGCCCTAAAGGACCTTACATTCCTGCGTCGCTTGCTGGAGCGCTGCCGCTGCTTGCGGGCATGCCCTCAGATCCGCCGACAACTGTGCCTGTGGCAAACCTGTTGGCTACCTGAGTGACCTTCACCTTTCCCTGCCAGCCCTGCTTGGCGCCGGCTACGAAGATGACGAAACCGTCAACCTTCGCAATGCCGTCACCGCGCCTGCTGATCTCGGAAATAGTAACGTCATACTCCTTTCCGACTTCAACCGGCTTTGGCTTGAAGGATCTGAATCCACTGCCGCTGCTACCGCCGCGGTTGTAGCTCCCTCGTCCGAAACTCATCTTTTCACATCCTAGCGTCTATCGGTACCGCTGATTTTTGCCTCCCGTTTCGGGTTATTAAACCCTGTGCAGACAGGTTCTGTTAACTTGGCTGGCCGTGCCCCAGGCTTGATAAGGACCATTCCGGGTAGGTGGGATGTGCCAAGAGAGATAGCGAACAAAGAGGATTTCACGAGGCTGCTGACCCAAGCTACTGAAGTTCGGATAGTCAGGGCTGGCGATTCTGCCAAGGTCAAGCTCAGGACCCAGGGCGCACTGTACACATTCAAGACGACCGCGGAGGAAGCCGATTCCCTGACGAAGGGCGTCAAGGTGCCCATCCAGGAATTGGGTCAGAAGAAGAAATAGAGCACTAGGACCAGGACCCCGAGCACCATCGGGATCGGCAGCCCGGGCAGGAGTCGTCTCTTTGAGAGCAGAAAGAGCGTCGCGACGACCCCGACGTCCATCACTATCAAGGTCGCGATCGCCGCAACGATGACTGTCATCGACGGGGTCCCAGCCACGAGCTGGGCGAGAGGCAGGGATGGAAGCATGGTATAGAACACGACGTCTCCGAGCCCGAGCGTGAACTCGCCCGCCCTTATCGACATCCCGACCAAGGCCACCTTCTCTCCCGTCCCTATGAGCGACTTCAGGGGCCCCCTGAAAACGGCGTAGATGTCGTAGATTGCGAAGGCAATAGGCAGCAGGAGTGCGGTATAGAGGGGCAGGGTCGCGAAGAAGCTCCCTACCTCCGCTCCGACGAACGCGATGACAATCGTGGACAGCCACGGGCGGTTCTTCACGAAAATCGTATAGCCGATTAGAGCGACGACCGCCAGAGAAACTGCGATGTCGGCCGCGAGCTCAGCCGTCGGTTGGAGGAACTGGTAGAAGAAGCCATCACTCGTGATGAAGGTGAGGGCGAACGCCGAGATCGCGAGCGAGGTGAAGATCAGGACCTTGAACGAGGAGACCATCCTCCGTCTCAGCAACCGCAAGAGTAGGAGTGTAGCCACGAAGGCAAACCCGACATAGAGGATCACGTTGACCGCCGAGCCGGCCGCCCCCGAGCCTCCGGTTATCAAGGTCGGAGGTCCCTCCCACTGATAGGTCGGCAGGTTCTGGTAGGTGATCAGAAGCGCCGCGATCTGGATAATGGCCACGATCAGAAGGGCTTGAATCAGGTTGGTCGGAGTGACCTTCTTCTTCCCTTCAGGCTCGTCGCTCAAACCTGGAATTCTTGGCCGGGCACCACCGCGGTCGCCTCGACTCCCATCGTCGCGTGCAGCTCGTCCGCCAGGGCCAAGCACGATGCCTCCTCGCCGTGAACGGTAAGGAACCTGGGCGACCCGCCAATCCCCTTCAGGTCGCTCAGGAGTGCCGACCTCCCGCTGTGAGAGGAGAAGTCGAACCGCCTCACTTCTGCCTTCACCTTCGTCGGCTTTCCCCTGTAGATCGTGAGCCCCTTGTCGATAAGGGTCCTTCCGGGCGTCCCAGGCACTTGGAAGCTGACTATCGCAATGCCGTTCTTTTCGTCCATGGACAGGTGTTCGTTGTAGAAGATTGCGGAACCTCCCACCAGCATTCCGGCGGGCGAGATGATTACGCCGGGCCTTCTCACGAGCCTTCTCCGCTGGGTCCAGCCTGTTACCTCTTCGATCGACTCGAGCATCCGCCTCAATGCTGTCGCGTCGCGCAAGTAATCCTGATAGCGAAGGAATATCCCGTTCACCTTCAGAGCCATCCCGTCCATGGCCACCGGATGTCTGTAGCCGCTCTTTACCAGCGTCATCGCGATTTCCTGCGCTCTGCCCACCGAGAATGCTGGGACCAGCAGCACTCCACCCCTCTCGACCACCGCGTTGGCGAACTCTACTAGCTCTGTCTCGGCTTTCGACCTATGGGGATGGTCTGCCGTGGCGTACGTGCTCTCCGTGATGACCATGTCGGCTTCCCCCAGGTTCTTCCAGGAGCCGGAGAGCAGGTTGGTCTCCTCTCCGTTGATGTCGCCAGTGTAGAGCAGCCTCTTAGAGCCTGCCTCGACAGCAATAACAGCCGAGCCAGGGATGTGCCCGGCGTCGTAGAAAGTCACTGTGAAGTCTCCTATCTGGAAGGGTTCCATGTACCCATGATTAATTGTGTTCGAGTTCATGGCCATGAGGTCGAGGAACTCGAAAGGCAGGTACTGGCCTGAGATCTTGATGAAGTCCTGGATGAGTATGTTGGAGAGCTCCGACGTGACTGGGGTGGCGTGCAGCTTCATGTTTCCTCCAAGGAAGTGCAGCGGCGCGGCGCCTGAATGGTCCAAGTGCGCGTGGCTCAGCACGATCCCCTTGATGTCCTTAGGCGGGACGTGCATTGGAAAGCCCGGCACCTTCGTTGTGAGGGCTCCATAGTCGAGCAGGATCTTGCTGTCTCTGTGCGTGACCAGAAAAGCGGAGCGACCGACCTGCCTGGCAGCTCCCAGTACCTTAATCTCCAATAACGAAACTCTTTGAGAAGCGCGCCTCGTTCTTGGTCTTTAAGCCTTTCCTTCGCCGGCTCTGGGAATTCGTCGGTTGTTCAAAGGATTCCTGCTCACTGGGGATTCTTGGTTGACGGGCTTGACCTTCCTCTGACCTCGCCCCAGATTGAGTATCCCATCATGACTGTCCCGACTACGAGTAGAATCAACGCCACTATGGCCAGTGGTTGGAGGTCGGCGTATGAGACCGCCAATTCCGCCATCACGACTGTTAGAATGATTGAGACAGACAGAAAGAGCAGCCCCAAGACAAACGCCTGTTTGTGCATCAGCCCAGCATAGCGAATCCGATTAAAAGCCGATGCCTAACGATAGACCAACAAGTCCCCCGAACTCCACCGCCTGATTGCGATAAGCCATCTGCGCGGTGATATCGTTCTTTAGGAGACCTGAACCGATTCTGCAACCGAGAGGGGCGAAGGAGCAAGGGATAAGCCCCGGGGGCTGCCTCTTCGGCTTCGACGGTTTCAGACCGGCTCCAGCCCTCCTAGAGGTGATTCAGCTTAAAGACCTCTAAGAGACAGGGTCGCGGGTTTGGTCTTCAGAGTGCTTCCTGAAGGCTCGAAGCTTGCCGGAGGCACGTTGATTGCGGGCTTCCATGGCATCGGGGCCACTGGTTACTGGACAGTCAAGTTCCTGATCACTGAGCTGAAGGCCGAAAGAAAGTACTTCATCGACTACGCACATACTCCGGCCGTCGCTTCGCAGGCAGATGGTGGGATTGCAACGCCTTACGAAATCTTCGTTTCCAGTGGGCTCGCCCTACTGAAGGCCGAGGTCTCCCCTGTGAGGGAGAGGGAGAACGAGTTCTACAGGGAGCTCGCCGAATGGATAATGAGTTCAGGGGTTGATGAGGTGGCCCTCGTAGGCGGTCTGGACGAAGCGCTCAGGAACGACGAACATGCCTACAAGATCGCAATGACGAGCACTTTCTCTTCTCGAGGTGGATTCCCGGGCGAGCCCTTCTTGGAGGAGGATCGGATGATAGTCGGCCCTGTCGCATCACTACTCAACACATTCGAGATGCATTCGTTCCCAGCCTTTGCGGTGCTGGCTTATTCGAACACGGAGAGGGTGGATCCAAGGGCGGCCGCCTCTGCTGCTGAGTTTCTGTCGCGCAGATACGGGTTCAAGGTCGACACGGCCCCGCTGATCAAGGGCGCCGAGGTAATCGAGGGCGAGGTGAAGATGATCGAAGAGAAGGAGAAGCGCCCCGCCGGGTCCGTTTACTCTTGACCCGTCGCGAAGAGCTCCTTCCCCCTGCCCTGGTCGTCGAAACCTTCACTGATCTGTAACCCATTTTCCGAAGCCGAGCGGTCGCCTCTTTGACACTCACACGGCCACCGATGCCTGCGGCTGTGACGAACTGCGTGAACGGGTAAACGAAGTCGAGCTCTGCTGGGTAGACCCCCAAGGCCGGATGGATTTTGTAGGTATCGGAATTGCCGGCAGTGTCGGCACTTTCGCGTTTGTTCTTCCCAGCTGGGACGGAGTCCCACGGCACGAGGAGGACCGCCTCTCTCGACCTCCTCTTCTGGACACCTTTGAGCCTTCTCTCAGCCAAAACCAGCTCGGGTCTCTCGAGATCTTCCTCTGAGCGAAGCATCAGCCCCCTGTTCTTCAGCAGAGGGGTCCCCTCCAAGAGGACGTCGTGGTGCTTCGAGAGCTCGACGAACGCGTCGCGAAGCCTGGGGTGGGTCATCGACTTCTCTTCCACGAGGTCCCAGAGCCTCCCTTCAGCGATTGCCTCCTTGCAGGCCTCGACCTCCTCTCTGAGTATGTACAGGTTATGGGTTGCGATCAGCCTCGCCCTTTCAAACGCCTCGACCTCCTGCAAGTCTTTCACGCTGGTCCTTGTGCAGACGGGACAGCTGCAGGGGAGGTACTTCATCATCTCGAGGCTCAGGACTCCGCCATGGCTCATGTATCGGCCGTCCCGGGCGAACAGAATGTAGCTGGCTGAGTCGAAGGTATCGCAGCCGAGCGCTACTGCTAGGGCCATAGTAAGCGGGTGCCCGGCGCCGAAGAGGTGGAGTGGGATGGAGTAGGGGACTGGTCTCCTCGCCGCAACGATCATCTTCACCAGGTCGACGAACATGTAATTCTCCATCACCTGGACGGGGCTCCCCAGAGCCAGGAACCCAAAGCCAGCCTTCCATAAGGAACCCGCTGACCTCGAGACGAGGTCCTGATATATGCCGCCTTGGACCGGGCCCAACCACACCGTCTCCCTGTCCCCGTATTCTCTGATGGTGGCGATGGCGTTCCTCAAGCTGTAGTCAACCGAATCCTCAGCGGCCCGTCTCGACTGGGGATATCCTGTAGGCCTGTCAAGTGTGACGGCCAGGTCCGAGCCGATTTCGGCCTGGAACGAGGCGACCTCGTCATACCCAATCTCCAGGTCTCCGTATTCGAGGACTTGGTATCCTCCAGAATCGGTCATCAGCACACCATCAAAGCCGAGCATCTCATGGACGCCGTTCCTGAGAGCCTCGTTCTTCCTTCTCGACCTGATGATATACGAATTGGTCATCAGGCCCTTGAATCCCATCGCCTTCAGCTCGCTGGTCGAGACAGCTTGATTGATGGGATGTATCACGGGTAGCAGACATGGCGTCTCTAGGGTCTTGTTTCCGACCTTGAGGATCCCTATCCTACCGAGGAGGTCGGTATCCTTCACTTCAAACGAGAAATGCAATCCCGCGGCGCCCATCCTTTCCCAATCTTAAATCCCGTTGCCTTTGGGGACGTGCATGCTTCTCGCGGACTCCTAGGGAGACGCCGGGACACCGTTCGCGCCCGGCAAGGCGAATCCCTTAGCATTGTTGTCAATCCTCTGCTTCGCTGTCCTTCTGGCAATCCTCTTGGTCCACGCGCACCATCCTGGCCGGGTGCTTCTCTCGCCTGCCCAAGTGTCGGCCTTCGCGGCGATGGCTCTCCCGATGGCAACCTTGGGCGCTGACTCGTGTCGATTCTAAGCAGGCAGGAATAAGCTGATTAACACCATCCTGCAACTCCCGCGGTAAGCGGGTATGAGCAGGGTAGCGGACGTCAAGACAAGGGTTTCTTCTGTGGAGCTGCTCGCGACCCTCAAGAAGAGCTACAGCTACAAGGACCTTTCTTCTATCCTGGACCTCTCCCCTCCGATTCTCAGTAGATATGTCCGTGGGCACGTCCTGCCTAGCCCGGTCCGGGCCGAGAAGTTCATCGCGACATTCAGAGAGAAACTCCTCAGGAAAATGATCCTTGACGAGGTCAAAGTCAGCGCAGACGGTTCCTACGACATTAGTTCTGTCGTCTCAAACGTAGGGCTCCTTAGGCAGATAGCCAAGGTCGTGTACAGCGAGTTCAGCCTGGTCTCCGTAGACAGGGTGGTCACAATGGAGGTCGATGGAGTCCCCCTCGCCACGGAAGTCGCGGGCGAGTTCAATGTCAGCCTAGCAGTCGCGCGGGACGAGCGGGACTTGGGTGTCCAGGAGTTCTTGGAGCAGAAGGCGGTGTACTCGCCTTCGACAGTGAAGTACCTCTACCTTGCGAAGTCGGCCCTCAGAAAGGGTGACCACGTCCTGATCGTTGACGACTTGGTTCGCTCCGGGACGACGGTCGAAGCGCTTACGATACTAGTGGAAAGGATGAGGGCCAAGATAGTCGGAATCTTCGCCATTGCATCGGTGGAACAGTCGATGCCCAAGCTGAAGAGCAGGCTCGGCTTGACTTGCCCCATCGAGTCCCTGGTGACCCTCGAGAAGTCGAGGCGGTACGGCTACTAGGTCTGATGGCGATGCAGACTATTTTGATCGACAGGGCTTTCGTCTCAAAGGCCATTCCCGCTAGAAGGAACGACTCACACAAGAGAATGAACGGGTCTGTATGTGTGGTCGGTGGGAGCAGGCTTTACCATGGCGCCCCCTTCCTCTGCGCGATGGGAGCGATGAGGTCTGGGGTTGACCTCGTCTTCGTGGCCGTCCCGGCGCCTCTAGCCCCCTCGATCAGAGCTCTCTCTCCTGACCTCATAGTCGTGCCACTCCCTGACGCGAAGCTGACCCGGGGCAACGTCTCAAAGCTTCTTGCCTGGGTCAAAGACATCGACGCCTTTGCCGTCGGCCCAGGCTTGGGCCCGCAGAACCCTCTCGAGGTGGCCCACGCGGTAAACGAATTCAAGGGCGCCGGGAAGGGGCTGGTCCTAGACGCAGACGCGCTCCGCCCTGAGGCACTGATGTCGGTGAAGGATGCGGGCGCCGTGGTGACTCCTCATGTGATGGAGTTTCAGAGGTTCTTCGGGCAGGCACTACCCGCAGACCTGGACGGGAGGGTCGAAGTCGCGGCCTCATGTGCCAAGGAAGCGCATCTAACCGTTCTCCTTAAGGGAGCAACCGACATCGTGACCGATGGCAGCATGGTCGGCCTCAACGTAACCCATTCTCCGGCCATGACGGTAGGGGGAACTGGCGACGTCCTGACCGGGATCACGGCAGGCCTGCTCTCGAAGGGGACCTCACCGTTCGAGGCCGCTTGCGCTGCCGCCTTCGTCAACGGGTCGGCCGGAGTCGAGGCGGTGAAGCAGTTCGGGCTGCACATCGTAGCGTCTGACGTTGTAAACCAGATTGCAAACGTGATGAAAAGGTTCGACAGAATCGTGTAAGCGTCTGTCGAAGCAAGAGCCCAGAATTGACCAAGACTAGTAGCCCTCAGCGCGCACGCGCGAGTGTGCGCAGAAGTGCTCGGGACCCTTCGGCTTGACAAAGAATCCCGCTCAATTGAATCATTGTTAATAGGACACCCTGAACCATCAAGTCGAGTATGGGGGAGCTGAGGGACGAGATTTACTTCAGTCCGAAGGACTTCCGGGCATACTTGGCAGGGCGGCTCGGGAGACCTGAATCGGAGATCAGCGTCCCCGCAGACGTGCTTTTCACCTACGACAGGAGGATCTTCATCGCTGCGACCTCGGAGCAGACCGCGTCACAGGTGGACTGGTACATCTACTCAGGCAGAATGTACACCAGAAGAGTGGGACACAGGGAGGTCGGAGTCGTCCATGCCCTCATCGGAGCTTCGGCGGCCGCGATGAATCTGGAGGAGCTGATCGCGTACGGTGCCTAGAGAAGCTACGAAGTGGGAGTTTCAGGCGCAATCAACACGAGACTGAGGCCCGGAGCCGTCGTCGTGCTCAAGGGAGCTTTGAGCGATGAAGGGACGTCCAAGCACTACTTCAAGGGAGTGAGGCGGTTTGGTTCGTCGCTCCGCCAGACCAGACTGTTGCGGTCGTCTCTCCGCGAATGCGGGATTGAGCACGTCACGGGGGATGCGTGGACCGTAGACGCGCCTTACAGGGAGACGAAGCGGAAGGTGGCGCGGTACTTGAGGGCTGGCACGCGTGTCGTCAACATGGAGAGCTCGGCGGTCTTTGCGGTCGCAGCCTACAGAAGGGTCGAGATTGCGTCAGTCCAGATCGTAACCGACGTCGTTTCGGAACAATGGGAACCGGCTTTCCACGCGGGGATTGTCAACAAACGGGGGTTGGAGGTGCTGGACGCGGTGCTCAGAGCCATGAGGGATGAAAAGGTTCGATAGGGTAAACAGGAGGGGAGTTCCTGAACCTGCTGTATGCGGGGATCGTGCTAACCGTGAATGTTCATTACTGAGTAGAGCAGCCAATCACATGGCATTGAGGCTGCGACAGCGCTTCGCCGTCTGCCTGGCCTGTGGGTCGAAATCCATGCGAGCCCCGCTATCCCCAAAGCCGTCATTGGCGTCCGTGAAGCTGACGGGGATGGTTGCCTGATGAGGAATCCCCGCCACGTCGTGAGGTCTGTTAGACTCGTAGGACTAGCGGTCTTCTTGTACGGATTCATCGTATTTGCCGATGAGGGCGCGGGGGAGTTCTGGGCGCACGGGAACGCTTTTGTCATATCTCCATTCATCTGGGGCTCCAGCTGGGGCTTCCCACATTCTGGTTTTGCGGCATTCGAAGGGCTCCTCATAGCGCTGACGGGATTCTTCGTTCTCAGCTTGAGGGAGAGCGACGTCCTAAATGAAGTCGACATGACTTCGACACTCTTTTGGGCTCTCATTGACACCCTAATCCTCTTCTTCACTTGGTGTCTCGCCTGGACTCTCCTTGTCCTCAAGATCGAGCCGGCTTTCATGACTCTCCAGGTCACGCAATTCATCCGAAGCACGGGATTCGAGGTATCGAACATATTTGTGATGTATTTTTCCGCAGTCACCCTCGTCCTTCTTTTCGCATTCAGGTTGGGAAGCATCCTCATCGAACGGGGGATACTCTCCGTGAATCTCTCCAGAAGGTCCACCTTGGGCATCGGGCTCCTGGTTCTGGCCCTGGGGGTAGTCATCTTCGGAATTGCCTTCAACTACTCCAATCCCTTGCGCCTCATGGACGTGGCCGGTAAGGGACCGAATGCGTACATTAGTTGCTCAGAAACGTGCTATTCTAGGTTCGAGCTGGCCTTCTCGGAGTGGCTCTCGGCGGCGCTTCTCACCCTCGTCGGGACCATAATCTCGGTAGAATGCCTGTTCCCCAGAGAAGCCAGGCCAGTGTGATCAACAGAGCTCGCGCCGGCTCGGTGCCATTCGGAATCTGGAAGACGATTCATTCGATTTCCTCATCGGAATTCTGTTGAGCAACGATTTCCCTCCAGCGCGCGCTACTGGATAGAATAGCTGTCTCTGGAAGCGTTTATCGCTTACACGGACAGGCACCGGGTCTTCATGAAGCGCAGGAGGCCAGGACTTCAGGGGAGGTGGGCCTACGTGGTGAACTCGCTGCAGGAGATCATACCTTCTTACGAGGAGGCCTCGAGCAGGATCGCGATTCATGCGGACAGGCGGATGAGGGCATCGTCGGTCGCGTTCGCGGTCCAAAGCGGTTCCCTCGTCCTGGACCTGGGTGCAGGTCCCGGAGTGATGTCGAGGCTGGTCGCAGCGAAGGGCGCCGAGCCTATCCTCCTCGACGTCTCTCAGGAGATGCTGGCAGCGTCTCGGTTCCTCAATAGGGTTAGGGCCACTTTCGAGTTCCTTCCCTTCCGCGAGGGCGTCTTCGACGCTGTCGTCTCGGGGTTCGCGCTCAGGGATGCGCAAGACCTTCCGAGGGCAATTGGGCAATTGTCGTGGGCCCTGAAGTCTAGGGGAAGACTCGGCTTCTGCGACATGGGAAAGCCCGATTCCGCAGTCGCCGCCCTGATCGTGGCCCTCTACGTGAGGTTAGTTCCGAGCATCATCGGTCTCGCCACTGCTGGCAGTGCAGGCCTGCGGTACGGATCAATCTACGACACCTATGTGCTCGTGCTCCACAACTCAGAGCTGAAGGCCCTCCTCTCAAATTACTTCGGGAGCATCGAGATCGAGGAGACGCAGTTCGGCGGCTCGATAGTTGTGAAGTGCGTCAAGAGAGACTAAACCTTCTTCGACAGCTCGCTGAGCATTGCGTCGACTTTGGAGACAGGAATCCTGCAACCTGCCGCTTTCCTGTGGCCTCCCCCGTTTCCGCCGAGCCTTCTTGCGATCCGGTCGATCGTCCTTCCGAGGTGGACCCTGCACTCCGAAGTTGACCTGAGGCTCACTTCGTACCAACCCGGCTGTTTCTCCTTCAGGGCGACTCCCACTGGGACTTCGAAGGCCCCGACGAGCAGCTTCGCGGTGTTGCCCGTCGAATGTTGATCAGTTATCATGTATGCCAGCCGGCCCATCTTCGTTCCCTGCTCCTTGACCTGTTCGCCTAGCCGTGCGACTTCGACCAGCTGGTCGACGGCAAGGCGCGGAACATCTGCGATCTCGTGCGGATGCTTCATCTTCGAGAGCAAAGAGACGACTGTCTCGGGGAAGCCGCCCTGTCCGCCCTTCCTACCGAGTGCATAGGCGAGCATTGTCGCCTCCAGGAGCACAAACTGCCTGTCTGCCTGTTCCATAAGCTTCTTCGCAGCGGGTGAGTCGTCCGTGTAGTCTGTGACGGCCCCGCAGAGGGCGATGAGACGGGCCCGTTCTGGCAACGAGTCCTTGTAGGTGAGGTATGCGAGCATGCTCGAGCACTCGTTCTCGTCGTGGATCAGCTTTACACCGATTCGCTTCAGCCTCCTCTTCGTGGCCGGGGTCATGAAATGGTGGTCGATGTAGGTCACCTTGGCGTCTTCCGCGATCTTCTTCAGCCTCTTCAGGAGCCCGTTCAGGGTGGCGTTGTCGACCCCCAAGTCGCAGAGCACGAACTCTTCAATGCCCGGCGGGACTCGCTCTAGGTTGTCGAGCAGATCGTCGTAGTCCGAGAGAATGACTTCAGCTCCTGTCGCAGCGACGACCAGGGCTGCCGAGCCTAGCCCGTCAACATCCTTGACGTGTGAGACGCAGAATGCCTTCAATCGGATGAGGCGTCGGGTTCAGGTGCGATTTAAGGAGAACTGGGCGCCGCCAGCTGCTTAGCGACTGACGTTCTCCTCGAGACCAGGAACCACCGTGGATTTCTGATGGCGACAAGACAGGATTCTCAGATCTGGACGACGGGTCTTCCCTTTGCTTCGTCGTACCAGGCCCTGCCCATCGCCTCAGTGTTGAGCGCTGCCCCCACCCGACCTTTGAGGTCCACGGTGATTATCCCTGCGGTGCCTCTGCCACTTGCTCTCGTCATCAGTTCGATGGCTCGCCTCGCCGCGTCTGGTGCGCCTGTTTTCATGAGGTATTTGCAGGCCTTCAGGCAGAGCGAGTTCTTGATTATCTCTTCACCGGTGCCAGTGGCGCTGGCCGCGCCCGCCTTGGAGTCAGCATAGATGCCGGCTCCGATGACCGCTGAGTCGCCGACCCTTCCAGGGAGCTTGAGCCACATCCCACCGGTGCTCACCGCGGCCGACGGGAGGCCTGCAGCGTCAAGCGCAACTGCGCCGACGGTATTGCCCTCTTGGAGCCCGCGCCAGAAGTCTATCTTGCGACTTCCTTCAGTTCCCCGCTCCGTCAGAGTCTTGAATCTCAGCTTGGCATTGGGCGAGGGTCGAAGCCTCTCCGCAGCAAGTCCTGCAGCGTGGAGGTATGTCCTGCACCTCTCGCCTGCGATCAGAATGTGCGGAGTCTTCTCCATCAGCCACCTTGCCAGAGTTACTGGGTGATAGGTGCAGGTGACTACCCCGACCCCGGCTCCCCTTGGACCCTCGCCCGACATGATGGCTGCGTCCAGCTCGACCTTCCCCTCGACGGTGAGGCACGAGCCCCTTCCGGCGTTGAAGGCCCCGCACTCCTCCATGTATCTGACGGCAGCTTCGACGCCGTCAAGTGAAGAACCCTTCTTCATCGCGGCCCGTCCAGTTTCGACTGTGTTGAGAAGCTCTCGGAACCTCCTGTCGTCCGGCGCGTACTTCCCGCTTCCGGCACCTGCGTCGACAATGATCGCTCCGCTCAACGAGACCAGGACTCGACCAGACAGGGTATTTATTCCGACTTCCTTTCATCGCCTTCCTTTCCCGACGGTCGAAGAGCCCTAATTAGTCGGCCCCGGCCAGGGAACGCGTTGATCAGTGCTCCAAAGGGGGTGCTTCGCCTTGCGGCTCTGAAGATGCTGTCAGAATCCTCCATGTCGGGGTCCGACCTCGCGGAGGAAATCGGTAGAGTGACCGGGGGAGAGTGGAGACCGGGGCCGGGTTCCATCTACCTAATACTGAAGGATCTTCTCAAGAAGGGCCTAATCACGGAGTTGACCAAGCGAGAGGGAAACATGAGGAGGTACATCATCTCCGGAAAAGGGAAAGCCGAGCTGGAGAAGATGGCGCAGGCGACCGAGAGAGACATCGCCAGACAACTCAAGCTCCTCGCGGTGTATTCCTCTCTGGCCGGCAAGCAGGGCCTCGAGAAGAAGGTGAGATCGCTCGCCGAGACTATCGGCCTAGACTTGGCTTCTGGAAAGACTTAGAACAGCGCGGGCGCATGGGAGACTGAGTATGGCGGACGAGCCGGTCAAGGTCGAGAAGCTGGGAATCGAGCACGTCCCTGAGGAGCTGCGCCACGGCTCGGCCAACCGCACCTTCACCCTCTGGTTCGCGGCCAACCTCACCATAGCGGACTACGTCGTCGGTGTCATCACTACTGGTTTCTCCGGCTTCACAATGTCCCAGATCATTCCCATCTTGCTGGTGGGCAACCTGCTGGGCGGACTCTTCGTGGGCCTCGCAGCGGCCATGGGTCCGAGCCTCGGCTTCCCTCAGATGCTCTCTTCGCGGGCTTCGTTCGGCAGGCTGGGGAACTACATCCCAGGCGCCCTGAACTGGATAAGCACGGTCGGCTGGTTCACGGTAAATACGATTCTGGCGGTCGTGGCCCTCCGGGTAATCTTCCCGGGAGCAAACTTCGTGCTTTCGGCAGCCGCTTACGTCATCATCCAGGCAGTGATCGCCATCTATGGCCACGACTTCATCCACCTGTTCGAGAAGGTGATGTCGATCGTGCTCGGTCTCCTGTTCCTTCTGATCTTCGTCCTGACGATACCTGACCTTGGGAAGGCCTTCGCGTATCAGCCGGGCGGCGCCGGGAGCGCGTTTTCGCTGGGGTCCATCGGGATTCTCCTGATTATCTGCTTCTCCTATCTCATGTCTTGGGCTCCTTACGCCTCTGACTACTCGAGGTATTTCGCGCCCTCGACTTCCAAGACGAGAGTCCTGGTCCTGGCGCTAGCCGGAGGCGCTATCTCCTCTTTCGCCATAGAGGTCCTGGGCGCCCTCGTGGCTAGTCTGACCCCATCCGAGAATGGTTCCTTCGCCTACTTCAACGGGCTCAACAGCTACGCGGGGTCCTTCGGGGCGCTGGCCATGGTCACGTTGATCCTGGGCGCCTTCGCGGCCGACGCGCTGAACCTCTACACTAACTCGCTCTCCGCGCTAGTTCTAGATGTGAAGGCCAAGAGGTGGATGACGGTCACGGCGGGAGGGGTCGCCGGTTTCATCATTGCGGTCGCCGTCCAGGCGAGCTTCGAGAGATTCTTCGAGAACTTCCTCCTGGCTCTTTCATACTGGATAATGCCCTGGCTCGCGATAGTCCTCGTCGACTTCTATGTCGCCAAGAGGACGAGCGTTGAGACCAGCGCTAACCCTGCCAGATGGGACTGGTCCGCTCTCGCCATCTACGGGTTCTCGATTCTGGTGTCGGTCCCCTTCATGGTGCCACAGGTGACCCTGGGCTACCCTGTCGGTGCCCTTTCCTCCTGGTTCGGTGGCGCTGACCTCAGCTACTTCATTTCCTTCGCTGTTGCCTTTGTTCTGATGACGATTGTCCGGACAGTGGGTGTCCGGAACCGGCGGTAGGGTCGACTCGAGATAGGCAAAGGAAAGGTCGTGCGTGGGCCGCAGCCCGGGAGGTCAGGGCGGGCCTGCCCTCGGCCGGAAGGCAATTGACGCCCAAGCCACCACACGCTTTTATTCTAACTCCGCCACGAGCCCGCCGTGTCGACAGAGACCAAGTTCAAAGTCAAGGTCCACCCGTCGCCGAAGCCTAAGAAGGTCCCGAAGGCCGTCAGCCAGGAGTTGAAGGGCGGGGCCAGCCCTAAAGCGATTTCGCGGATGAAGAAGGAGAGCGTCGACTGCCCTGTCGTCGCGAAGGAAGTCGCATTCCTCGTCTGCTTCGCGTGCCCATCCTTCCTCAGAAGAGTGACGGGTGTTGTCGACTGCGCGGGCGGACAGGGCCCGCCTCAGGATTGGCTGCTGGGCTGAGCCGGCCTCCGGATGCTCATCCCAAAACCCCTGCGGGCTTGCGGACGACGCTGAGAGAAGCGACAGACGCTCTACGCCCGGCGGTCATCCGAGCCGCACTGGGCCTATCCCTTTAGGAAGCCGATGATTAACCCTACGACGAAGGTGAGGGAGGAGTAGGGAAGATAGCCCGCAACTCGCTCTACCCAGTGGGAGGCGCTAGAACTCGATTTCAGGAAACTAAGTAGAGGCTTCAGCACCTGGTCAGGCGACAGGAAACCTGCGATGATGAGGAGCAGAATGATTGCGGCTATGATCAGGCCTATCTCGAGAACTTTCTTGATCAATAGGCCGACGATGAAACCGATGACTAAGGGTAGGATCGCGGCGATGATGAAGGTCATCGAAAGGTCGGGAGGTAAGATCGCGACCAAGGGAAGCTATCACGCTCCCAGGTCTTATGAAGGTATCCACGAAGATGCTGCGAGGCTCAGCCTAGCAGTGAACCTCCCGTCTGATGTGGTGATTCAGAAGCGGCGGACTGACCACTCCATCATTGGTACGCCGATTCCACGATATGAGTCGATGGTCTTCCCTTCCAAACGTTTTATACGATTGTCAGCCTCGGGTCTTTGTTGCGGTACCGGAACTCGCTGATTGCGGCTCTCTCAGCGTCATTCGCTGCGGTGTTCATGAGCTTCATACTTCACTCAAACTGGTCCGATCCCAACATCTACAGTGACATAGGATCGTTCTGGACAAGAGCGGAAGTCCAGCACGGGCTGGTCCCCTACTTTCAGTATTTCTTTGAGTATCCGCCCATTTCGGGCTGCATAATCTATCTCGCACGAATCGTCGGAGGCGACTACGACGGGTATTACTCGACCTTCGGCGTGATGAGTCTGGTCGCTGCCTTGGTTATAGCGTGGTCTTGTTGGCGCGTCGCCAAGGTGCTTGGCTCGCGGCTGAACCCTCTCTATTTCTTCCTCCCCAGCGTGATAATCTATGGCGTCTACAACTTTGACCTCTTCAACGCGCTGTTCATCATCCTCAGCCTCCAGTTCTTCCTTGAAAACCGCAAAGGAGTCTCCGCAGCTGCCTTGGGCCTGGCGATAGCGACCAAGCTGGTGGGTGTTGTCTTGCTCCCGATCTATCTGTTGGAGCTCAGAAAGGGAAGGTCGATGCTGAGGTACTTCCTGATTACTGCCGTAGTAGTAGCGTGCTTCTATCTGCCAATCGCTCTTCTCAAATTCAGTTCCCTGTACCAATTCTACACCTACATCAGGGGCTGGGGGCTGGAGGACGCGTGGTACATCTGGATCTTCCGGGACCCCTTCAGTTTCTACGCGAAGTTGTTCGGTCTCGCAGTTACTGGTATCCTGCTCCTAAGAGTCTACACGCTCAAGCTGCCTCTCGCCCCGCGCGTCTTCTTGGGCCTGGCGGCCTACCTGCTCGGGGCTACCATCTACTCTCCGCAGTTCAATCTGATGCTGATTCCTCTGGTCATCGTCCTCGCCATTGAAGACCCGTCGCTCTATGCCTGGGAGGTCTTCAACGCGCTGATAATTCTGACGTGGTTCTCAGTTACCAGCCCGACCCTGCCGGGGACCTTTCCTCAATTGATGGCCCTGCTGCGCACAACGTCGCTCGCGGTGCTCTGTCTTGCCTTGCTGGAGAAGAACGGAATCAGACCTGTGGAACTCCTGCCATCCTTCCTGCGAAGGCCATCGCTTCTGGACTTTCTCTCGATCAAAGGCAAGGGACGAGCTCGCGAGTCCCGAAAGTAAGGGTCGCGGGCGAGACGCTCGTATCGTCTGCTGGCGATCTATCCGTGCTTTTGCGCGATGAGCCCTGCGACCATTCCGAAGTTGCATTTGCCCGTGCCTAGGACCTCGAAGTCGAGCTCCTTCAGCATCGCCAGGAGCCCGCCGTCCTCACTGGACTTCCCTCCTATGTGAAGCTCGGTAACGTGGGGGATATTCTTCCATCTCTTCCCAGGACCCAGCTTCGTCCAGAACCACCAGATGACCTTCCATCTGAGGTTCGGGATGGGCGTCGACGCGACGAGATACCCTTTGGGCCGGAGTACCCGGCCGATTTCTTTCAGAGCCCGCATCGGCGCGTCGAGATGCTCCAGGACCTCGAAGCACGTTGCGATGTCGAAGGAACCGTCTGGGAATGGGATGTCGTACGCTGACCCTTCCTTGGGGATTATTCCCCTTTCGTTGGCAGCCGCGAGTTCGGAGGAGTCGATGTCGAGGCCGGTGACCTCGCCTTTCGGTTTCACGAGCCTAATGGTGAACCCGTCGCCGACCCCGACGTCAAGCAGACTGAGGTTCTCCCACCCTGCAGGCAGGAGTCGCCTGGCCATCTCCGCAAGACCTGACCTCCATCGCCTGGAAAAGGGGTTGGATTCGTAGTAGCTCGGGGCATTTTCTTGCATGTCTGAATTGTGCAACCCGGCCGCCGAGGATTGATAAGGATGCGAGGTACGCACCGTGAGAGACCGCTACATCTGGTTCGTCTATGTGAATCCGCTAGGTGTGCTTGTAAGCGCAGTCTGAGCGCGCGCAGGCTGAAATGCCCACTCCAGAGGATCGAGCCAGGACACTACTTCCCGATCAGGGCCCGCAGCCAGACAGGGAGGAATGCTTTGTCTGGAAAGAACACAAAGAAGAAGACGAAAGCTCCTGCCACGTACAGCACCACGGCATATCTGGGCACCCACTTCTGGGTCAGGAAGTAGCTCGCTCCTATCGCAACAGCCGGCAGCGCTGGGATGAAGTAGAATGGATAGGTCACCCTTCCCGCAGCGAAGAGGGCGAGATAGGGGAAGTAGTTCCATGAGAACCAGATCAAGGAGAGTATTGCTAGCTTGGTGCTGCCCGGAAGGTTCCGTGACGACGTGTCGACGAACCCGAACTCTTTCAGCCCCCCGGGCCGCGGCCTGAAGACTCCCCATATCGCCAACGCAGCGATGGGTATCCAGATGTACGTCGTCCATGTCTCGATGAGGTTGGGCACTCCATAATACGCGACGCCCGCATAGTAAACGCATGACCCATTCCCTCCACTGGTGCAGACCGAGACGCTGGTCCCGTAGTAGGTGACAGGTCGATAGTACGTCATCCAGCTCAGCGGAGTGATCTGGATGTTGTTGCCGTAGGTCCAACCAGGGCCTATCAACGAAGCGCCGTAAGACAGCATGTAGTGTATCTGGTCGAGGAACGTAGGGAACGCGGCCCTCGCGAACAGAGTATCGTACATCTGAAGACCCAGGATGAACCCACCGACTGTCACGACTACGATCTCCAGGGCGCCGATGAACCGCAGTTTCCTCCCTCCCTCTCCCGCAACAAGATGATAGGTCGCCAGGGTTGCCAAGAGGAAGATCGCGGTCTCTTTCGAAAGGGCTGCTAGCGCGAGCATTATCCCGGAAAGCGTGAGCTGGTCCAGCTTCCAGAATCGGATCTGGCAGAAGTAGATCACGAAGGCAAGGAGCGCGAAGAAGACCATCGGGATGTCGATGAGCGCAGCGCTCGAATTCGAGAAGAACATCACGTCGAGGCCCAGAAGCACAGCCGAAAGGTAGGAAGCCTTGCGACTCTTAGAGATCTTGAGGACCAGAACGAACACCAGGGGCAGGGAGAAGGCTCCGAGAAGGACGTTGAAGATCCTCCAGCCAGGGGCGTTGTCTCCAAGCACCGTTATACCGGCCGCAATCAGCGCCTTCGAGAGGAAGGGATGCTCGGTGTTGCAGTTCGGGACTGTTGGCCCGCACTGGGTCCCGTTGAGCATATTCTGAGCCGTTGGGACATAGTAGGACTCGTCCATGATGCAGCCGTTGACGCCCTTACTTGCGTCTCGGCAGTCAGGCAACGAGGGCGTGTTGATTATGTAGAGATGGGCGAACAGAGTAGATGCGGTCAGGAGCACCATGAACAGGAGAGGCACTCGATACGTAGGGTAGGCGAAATACACGTAGACGACGCTTACGCTCATCGTCAGGATCGAAGTGATTCCGAGCAAGAATCCCACGAGATCGGCGCCCTTAGCCAGTGCTGTGAGGGGTAAAGCGGCGTGAAAGACGACCAGGAAGACGAACAGTCCCAGCTCGATTAGTGTCGCAGCGAGAAAGACTCTGAGGAATAAATGCAGGGCGGACCAGGGCCGCTTGGATTGGGTCAGCTCCACGGTGCTGCCTTAACACTCCGTCTAAAAAGATTGAACCCTCGTGACATAGGGACGCTGTCTCTTCGCCTTGACAACATCGCATAGACCTTCCATGGGCGGGGTGCTCAGTAAGTATCCTGACTTCAGTTTGTCTATCCGTCAGAGGTATATGTCAAGATTGCTGAAATGTACAAGCCTCTGGCATTGGATCTTGATAGGCTGAAACTGAGAAAGGCAGTATCGTCCGTTCTAGTAGTGTTCGTCTTGGGAGCGATTGTCATGGTCGCAACCGGGACTGCAGCTGTTATGCTCGCCCCTTACCCAACGAAGACTACCCTAGCTGAGACTGGTTACACGACTCAGACATTGACCTCGAACATCCTCGCAACAGTCCTCAAGACATCAACTCTGACTAGCACGATCGACACGACGCAAACCGTCTCATTATTGTATAATGTGACCACTACGGAGACATCAGGGGGAAACATAACACTGACGATTCACACAACGTCAACGAACGTTACAACCTCCACAACGACTGCGACCACCACCGTCAATGTCACCCGCGCAACAAGCACGACGACTAAGAGTACCACCACAACGACAACCTCGACGAGAACCTCAACGACAAGCTCGACGTCCGTCTTCACGACAACCTCAACGCTGACGACGACGTACTCGACTTACACTTCCACTGTCACGTCTATCAACGCGACCACCATTATTACTTGGACCTGTACTCCCGGCATCAATTGCTAGCAGCAGGCGCACGAGTTCACTTCGTCGGAAGCAGTCACGTGTCTCACGGGCCCCCTCGGGCCTAACAAGTGTAGGGCGCAATCAAGGAGTTGAATGACCGTCTCATTTGGCCCACGGGAGGCGCTCAGAAACGAATGAACTTGGTCCCGGTGGCAGAACGGAGGAACCGAACGAAACCGAATGCGTCGCTCAGTGATGAGGTCTTCGCTGAGATACTGCCAATTTCGAAGTTGGGTCCGTAGATCTCCTGGAGAATCCTGCGCTTGACTACGGTCCAGCCAATCTCGCCGAGGAGGTTCGTAAGAGACTCTTCCAACTTCTCCGGGTTCTTGCTGGCCTTCTCCAGTGTAAGGCTGTACTTCTCGGTGAGATAGAAGAGAACAGTTTTCTTGCCGTTCTCCGAGAAGACTGAAGTGAGGGCGGAGTCAAGCCCTTCTCTGATCTGCTCGTATGTTATGCTCCGGCCATGACTTGTCGGAAGCGGTCCGTGGGCGAAGATACGCACATGAGAAACCTTCCAGTTCATCTTAATAGTAGTTATGGAGATTAGATTCGGGTTTTGTGGTAACGGTTTCCAATTCCACTGTGGGCACGGTCGGTCCACGCTTGGAAAAGTGGACCACTAATCTATAATGCATATATAGAACAGAGGTCATGCGAATTCTAGAGGAAGATGTCCTTCCCAGAAAACGCAATCTCGGTCCAGGTCAACGGGTTCGAGAAGAAGTGTCCTACACGAAGATCTGAGCTAGAGATAAAGATGGACGTGCTTAGCGTCGTAGGTAGGGGAATCGACAGGCCCACCCAGATCATGTACAAGGCGAACCTGTCATGGATCGCCCTGCAGTCCAACCTGAAGTCGCTCGTCAAGAGCAACTTCCTCAGAGAAGAGGACTTGGGCAGCAGGAAACGGTATGAGTTGACCCAGCACGGGTTCGATGTCCTAGGCACGTACAAGCAGGTAGTGGACGCGATGAGCGCCCTCCCGCCAGTGCAGAGACAGGCTTTCTGACCCGCTCGGGCATTCTAGCAAAGAAACCAGTCAACTGTTTCTGCACGGCCATTTTTTTTCGGAACGAACTATCAGGTCTTCTTGAGTCCTTCCGAGCTGTAGAAAAGCTGGTTGCTGAATAGACTTCGTATAATTCTCTCGTCTCTCTCGCTGTGCGCCCCTGAGGTCAGGAGGAAGACTGCAGTAATGCGGCCGCTGGTCATCTCGATGGCCTGTTTCAGGAAATTGTAGGTCTTCTCCAGGCCGAAAGAGAGTATCAAGTCGGTGATACTGTCGAAGACGAGCCCAGACTTCGGATTCGTCGTGATTGCCTTGTCGATGACGTTCAGGAGGAATGATATGTCGTTGGGGACTAGCACTTCCGTGGGAAGGTCACCCGGCTTCGCGTTGGAGACTCTGGCAGTCATCGTGAAGAACCTGGCGTTCTGCAACCCCGAGAGAGTGTTGTACACCCTACTTCCCCGGGAGGTGAATGCGTAGAACAGGTATTGCTTTCCCCCAAGTTCGAAGGCCAGGTCCCTGACGCATCCTTCGTGACTCGTTGAAGGGTCCACTACCAACAGGAACTGCTTCCCAAGGATTTCGTCTGTAGTGAGTCCCTGGGGGCCAGAGAAAGTGGTCGCGGGAGCGACCGATGGCACCTGAACTGATGCCGTCTGCTGAAAGAAGGCGCTCAAGAGGGTCGCACGTCTGAATGTGGAAGCCGTCACAGCGAAGACAGCTGCGGCAATCAGGTATCCCACGGCCGTGGCGTCGATTCCCTCGTTCAGCAGATACCCGTTGAAAAACAACAGATCAAGACCAATTGCTACCCACGCTATCGGGAGCACGGTGAAGGCTGTCCTGACTTCCGAGTCGGATGACCTCGACCTTGCCATCAGCAGGAGGCTTGAAGGATAAACAATGAATATCAGCAGAATCCCGAGTAGCATGTCTAGGTAGAAGTTTGCAAACCAAGTAGCCATCTGGCAGCCCTTCGGAAGAAGGGACGCGACAGGCTCACAGAGTGTCTGGTTCAGGTTTTGAAAGTAACCAACGATATTCGGCACAGCCTGTGCCTGCTGGTCGAAAGTTCCCGGCACGAACAGGAAGCCGCAGGAGATTGCGATGAAGAGCGAATATAGCAGGAAAAATGTCGCCTGCGTCTGATGCCTAAAGACCTCCCTGACGATGTCCATGAACCCCTTTCCCTTGGGCCTGTAGAAGATCGCGAGGGCGACTAGGGTCAGGAGGAATACGTCGGCCAGCACGAAGCTGGTCCCGGATATGGTGTATACTGTCATGAAGAGACTGCTCTCGACGACGAAGTCCCTGAGGAGCTCGAGGGCGACGACGGCCATGAAGAATACGTGGACCATTACGAGAAGGTTCCTCACCTGAAGGTACTCTGTGGTCTTCTGCCTGAAGACGTAGAGGGCAGACATCCCCGTGATTACCAAAGTGACAAGATGAATCGCAGGAATGAGGAAGGTCGCGTCCAGGACCATGCCTACCACTTCACATGGCTTCTTATGGCCGTTTCTGGCACGCGTGTAGTCAACGCCTGCGTCCCTCCAGCCAACGCGTCAGTTCCTCCAGAATCTGCTTGGCCCTCGTATCAGGAAGCGACTTCAGGCGTTCTCGCGCGACAGATGCATGTTTCAGACAGGACCTGGAAGCGAATTCGACTGATCCTAGGTCGTCGAGGATCCCCTGCACCTCCAGGGCATCAACCAGACCGTACTCACTCCTGGCCATCAGGCCCCTGATTTCGTTCCGCTTCTGGGGGTCAGCGTGCGTAAGAGCATGGATTATGACGATGTTCCCGGCGTTGTTCTGCATGTCCATCAGCATCGGCTTCCCCATCTTCTCGGTCGCGCCAGTGATGTCAAGTACATCGTCCATCATCTGGAACGAGATACCAAGGTTCCTGCCGTATTCATAGAGATCTGCGACAATTCCCTGTCTCGCTCCGCCCACGATTCCGCCCGATGCCGCTGACGCGCCGAAGAGCGCCCCCGTCTTCAGGCCCGCAAGTTTCAGGTAGTCCTCGACTGACGGGTCTCTCTTCTTAGACATCTGCATCTCTAGGAACTCGCCTTCTGCGGCCTCCTTCGCCGCATTTGCGACATGCTCGATGAGGACCGCCACCCTCTCTGGAGACACATCGGCCCTCGCGTACCTGCTCAACTGCTCGAAGATCTCAAAGATCAGCATGTCTGAAATCAAGATGGCCGTCGTGACGCTGTACTTCGTGTGGGCCGTCGGCTTGTTGTGCCTGGTGGGCGACTCGTCGATGATGTCGTCCTGGGTCAGCGACGCCGTATGTGCCAATTCGTAAGACAGGGCGATCGGCATCGCCTTCTCATAGGACCCGCTCACGGCCTCGCAGGCAAGCAAGACGATCGCTGGACGCAGCATCTTCCCTCCGCCTACGACGAACTCGTAAGCCACTTCGGAGAGGGTGCTGTCCTTCTCCTTCACCTGCTTCAGACCTTCTTCGACCGCCTTTCTGTAGGGAACGAGGAGAGAATCGACAGCCCCGTCGTCAATCAAGAGGTTGCCCATGTCATATCTGCCCGAGGTAAGTCACGAACCCCCAGAGTATGTATTCACCGTCTGCGGCCAGGTCCCTCAACGAGTCCCTGTGCTTTACTGTTCTCTGCGAGAAGTACCTGTAGGCGAAGGAATAGGGGGTAAAGACCACAAGCAGACCAGCGAATGTAGGGAGGACCCCTGTCAGGACGAGCAAGGCTATGTAGAGCCCAGAGGAGAAGTCGACCACGTCCATTAGCTTCTGAGACGTCTCGGTGCCGAGCGAAACGGGGATGGTCTTTACCCCGTAAGCCGTGTCTTCTTCGACATCGCGCACGTCGAAGAAGACAGTGTTGACCATCAGCCTGAGGAAAATGAATGGGCAAAGGGCGAGTGCTGCGACCGGGAGCTGCAGATAGTAGAGCCCAACGAGGATCGGAATCAGAGACCAGCTCAGCGACACCGTCAGGTTCTTCACGAACAGACCTTCTTTCAGACGGGACATCCCGAGGGCTCTGCCCATCCTCTCCGAGCCGACGCTGTATGCAAAGGCGAGCACAACCGGGACGAGGAGCCCAGCAAACAGGGCCAGGTTCCGAAGGAGCGCGAGGGCATACCCTGCTCCAAAGCTGACGACGACGATCGCGGGCAGCAGACGCCTCCTTCCTTCAAGGTACGTTGTTCTTTCCAGGTGGGAGACCCTGTCTTGGTCGAAGTCCGACAAACGGTTGACCATGTAGGCTCCGTATGAGAAAAGGTATGCCATTACGAGCAGGTCCCAGGCCGGGGTCCTCCCCAACACGAGAGCAGCAGTCGCGGCTATGCTTGCCGTCCCGAGCGCCAGCAAGTGACCTCCGTAGACCAGCTCATTGTAAATCCTCCCTACTGCGGTAATCTTCCTTCCTCCTTGATCTCCCGCCGGCCGATTTCGATTTCGGAATACAGCCTCCATCCTCTCTTCTCTTCGAACATTTCGTCGGGGATCGAAAGCGGTTTGGTCTTGGACGCGTCCAGCATCATGACTTCGTATGTCCTCCCTACTTGCATCAGATGCATCTCGATCTGCTGCATGCACGTCTGGAATTCGAAGAGCGGGATGTCGATGACGGCCAGATAATCCCTTTCCTCGGTTCCGGCTTCTAACCAAGTGAACGGCAGGCTGTTGAAGAACTTCCTCACCTTGGACATGCCGTCCTCATCAAGCTTCTGGGCGATTATCAGCGCCTGCATCACCCCTGAGGGGTTCCCATCCTGGAGGGGCCTGACCCATCTGATGTTGTGGCTGAGGATGAACTTGTTCTTCTCCACGTGCTCGGAGTGATGGTAGCGGACAGTCCTGGGATTGACGCCCATTTCCTTGGCCGTCTTAGCCAACGGCGTCGTCGGATCCTTCAGGAGAGCGCTGAGTATCTTCAAGTCGACAAGATCGACGACAGAGTCTCGGTTGACAGATAGGAACGAAGCCCCGATCTCCCCCATCGTCATGTCGAACCTATTCCAGTCCATCTTCCATCTTCGTTCTTCGAAGTCGTAGAATTCAGGTCTGAAGGGCGGGTACCTCACCCAGTAGAGTTCCCTGTATTCGTAGCCTTCGATGAGCCCTTCCTGCTTTATCTGCTCAAGCGCATCCATGTACTTCTTCTTCAGCCTGAAGGGAACTGCGCTCAGGCACAAGTATCTGTTCGACCCAATGCTCTTCGCGACGAAGACAAGGTAGCTCATCCGATCGAGCCACGACTTGCCTGACGCCCCGTTTGGTTTGACTTCGATGTAGCCCATGGAGAGACCCAGCTCGCCATAGTTCACATTGATCGTCGTCGTGAGGCCCAGCCTCGTCAGGTGCTTGTTGACCTTATACCTGATCGTCTCCGCGTTCAGGCCCGTCAACCTAGCCAGGAGAGAGTAGTTCTGGACCCCTACCCTTTTCATCATTTCGAGTAAGTAGAAGTCCTGGTTCCTCCTGCGCAGTTTTTCTACGGAGCCCATCTATTCCGATCGGAGGTCTCCGGGTACTAAACCGATATGGACTGCGAATCCACTTTTCGGGGCTCACACTAAACCGGTACGGACGATGAATTCATCTTTCTGTACTCGCGTATAAACTTCTCAGACCTGTCACTATGATCCTACCGTTGCCGACCGCCAGCTAGTGCGAACAAAAAGCATATAGTGGGCATAGCGATTGGTCAAGCGCAGAAACACATGAAGGATGAAGAAAGGATTCAGACTGGCGTCCCTGGCCTCGATCCACTGATTCAGGGTGGCCTGACGCCGGGAGACTTCGTGCTATTGGTCGGTGGGATAGGCACTGGTAAGACTATACTGTCATCGGAGTTTGCCTACAACGGAGCCAAGGATCTCAACCAGCCCTCAGTCTACGCCACTTTCGAGGAGGACGCGGTGAGCCTTCGGCGAAATATGCTGAAGCTCGGCCTAGATTTCGAACCGCTGGAGAATTCCAAGAAGGTCAGGCTGCTTGACCTCGAGGCACTGGAGGGAAGGGGAATGGGCTCGAATATCGACACAATCCTCACTGCCATCGACGAGGTGAAGGCTAAGAGGCTCGTGATTGACTCCCTAACCGCTTTCCTGAGCGGCGCGACCGGTAAATTCGATTACAGCTTCCTGATGCACCTGATCTACAAGACCCTCAAAAGGGAAAGGATCACGACGATAGTGACTGTGAGCAAATTCGACCAACAGACCCAATACTCCATGGGTCTCGAGGAATTCGTGGCCGACGGCGTCTTCTACATGGAGAACTATCTCGCAGATAATATGGAGTTGAAAACGAGGTTCATGGTGAGGAAGCTGCGAGGCACTGAGCATTCTAGGAAGTACCATACTGTGGTCTTCTCATCGAAGGGTATCGAGATACTCCCGTATAGCGTCTGACGCCCTTCGAGCCCCGGCTTTCTGCGAAAAGAGACAAAAGCGAGATATCGTAGAACGGGGAAACTATCGGACGATATGAGGTTGAGGTCGACCTGGTTCGCTGTGATGATCCTGCCAGTCGTGATGATGCTTCTGCTTGGCGGGAACCTCGCCTATGCGGCACAACCTCAGAATGCTTATGGAGGCAATGACTCTCACCGGGCGCAACCTCAGGCTGTTTCGCTTAGCTTGGCTGGCGGTGTTGTGTCTCCAGGAGTCCAGGTCTACTCGCTTAAGGGGGGGCAAATTGTTGCCGCCTGGATTCTCGGCAATCCAGTAGATTCGAGGAGCTCGGTCCTGCGTTACAGCCTCAATGTCGTCGTCTCTGGACTGACCGCGACAGGCACTGCTTCTTTCGATCTTGTATCCAAGACCTCGCATTGGACGTACATGGAGGTCCAGGGGTCGGTAAACATTGACGCCATGACCCCCGCGGTGTTCTTCCCGCTCGGATGCACTCCTGGGATTGACTGTACGAGCGAAATTCCGGCCCTGTTCAACGGTACTGGGACGGTCACTCTATCGAGCGCGGGCAGTGCGGTCACCATGACCCTCAGTATGGGGTTCGAGTCTGCCTACCTCAATCCGTTCGGAGGGCCAGTCTTCTTCGCTTCGAACGCAGGGGAGGTCATCGTGGTGACAGACTATTCGCAGGCGAGGATTCGATGGACAGGTGTCCAGATGGGCGGCACTGCAGTTGGTACCTTCGGCGGGGCTTCCGTCTCCGGGAGCTTCGGGATGTTGGTCAATTCGAGCGAAGACCTCAGGACCGGGACAGAAATAGATCAGGGGGCAATTTCCTTCTTCGGGATGAGTAACCCGGCTCTGAACAGCCTTGGCACCTTCATCGGCTACTCTACTATCCCGACAGGGTCGTCAGTCGCGTGCCCAGGGTTCCCGGCGGGGACCTGCAATCTAACAGGCCTCACGTCGGCAGGTGTCTTCATAATGACCACGGAGTCGGGTGGAGTGCTCGCAGGACGATACGCCACAGTCTGGGCTACGCCTGCTGTGGTATTCTCGAGTAGCATCTCGGCCTTCCTGAGTAGCTCTCACGGTCGCTGGTAAGCCTGGAAGTTCAAGTCATGGCAGAATCACAGGAATCCTAGCGCTGTCTTTCAGGCTAGGCCGCAAACCATTATATCACTTGAGCCCGGAAGCGTATGATATGGGTGATATGCCCGACGCTTATCATTGTAGGATCTGTTTGAAGCCGTTCTCAGACAAGACCACCTTGGTCGAACACCTTAGGCTGGAACACGAGATCCTTGAGGTCGCCTCCTACGCGGCATCGACCATGATGCAGGAACAAGACAGGGACAAGATAGCCCGAGAGTTCTTCAGGCAGCTCGAGCAGATCAAGAAGGAAATTGCGAGCGGGTAACGTCGGTCAGAAGCTCGCGTCCTGACTGATTTTGTCATATAGATTCTGCATTCAAATGATTGAAATAGCGATTGTTGGAATCTTACGGAGGACGCTAGATTGAATACCAGGGGAGCTGTGCTTGTCACCGTTGTTTCGCTTCTCCTCGCATTACAGGTCGTCCCCCTTTCGGTGGCTGCCACTTCTAACATCCCGTCTCAGGCCGTAGGCCTTGCCCTAACGATAATCCCGCCCAAGCTACCCGCCGACAATGGTACCTATTCTGCTGTAGTAGTCTCGCTTGTCGACTCCAACGGCCTTCCCTCAGCGGCCCTCTCCAACTTGACAGTCTTCTTGACTTCTTCCCAAACGAACATCGCTTCTGTCCCAGACACTGTCACGATCCCGGCGGGCAGCGAGTATGTTGTGGCCAAAGCAAGGACCACTCCGACTCCTGGTATCACGGCGATCACTGCTTCGTCACATGGCCTAATGTCGGACTATGCTCAACTGACGACCGCTACCCCCAGCGGATTCCCATCAAAATTCAGGATATTCGTCTCGCCATCGAGCCTTTTGGAGCGGGCGGACACCGGGACTGTGAGAGTCGAGCTGATTGACGCTGCAGGTTTCCCCTCAAAGGCCATAACTCCCGTTACCGCCCTTCTCTCTTCGTCTAACGTCAGCATCGCCAACCTCAACCAAGGCTCCTTGACGATCAATCCCGGCAACATCTACGCCACAGGCACCTTCCGCTCGAGCGGAAGCTACGGTCAGGCTGTCATCACCGCATCTTCGACCGGATACGGGTCAGGGGGAGCGATTGTTACGGTGGTGTCTCCTTACCACTGCACAAGTGCTTGTGGTCCCTACGAACTGCGCCTGAGACTCCTCCCAGGTACTCTGCCGACCGACGGCAGGACTTACAGTGTGCTCGAAGTCGGCATCGCGAACAGTCTGGGGCTGCCAACGGTCTCCTCTTCCAACACCATCGTTCAGCTGTCTTCCGACAAGCCGGGGGTTGTCGCAATACCCGATTATGTCACGATCCCAGCCGGGAACATCTCCGTGCTCACCCCGCTCACGACAAGCTCACTCCAGGGCGTTGCAAGCATAACCGCGTTGACTTCCTCTCTCGTTCCTGGCAATGTGAGTGTGAAGACTGTGATCCCTGCTCCGTCAAGGTTGCAGGCCTACGTCGCCCCTCCTTCGACATTCGTCTCAACTTACGGCAACTCTCCTATCCTTGTCATTCAGCTTCAGGACAGCGACGGCAATCCTGCGCGGGCACGCAATGTGACTGATATCACTGTGACGTCTTCAAACAGCTCGATGGTCAGAGGGCCCATTCAGATGAGTGCAGGAGTCGGCGTTGACTATGTCCTCACGCATCTCACTGCCTCGGGATCTGGCCAGAGTGTCCTCACCGCCAGTTCCCAGGGACTGAGTTCCTCTCAGGTCGATCTCCAGCTCACAAGAAGCCCACTCGTTGATCAGCTTACTGCAAGCATT